>Ga0256845_1000168_pt1 | contig 60986 bp, 52 predicted proteins | sample RiftiametaG_FD_189101 | JGI IMG/M metagenome (GOLD analysis project Ga0256845, IMG submission 189101) | Tube worm associated microbial communities from hydrothermal vent at the East Pacific Rise, Pacific Ocean - Riftia | ecosystem: Host-associated > Annelida > Integument > Unclassified ...
ACCCTAACTTATGTATTACAGGAATTAAAGAATATAAACACCGTTTTTCCTTTTCAGTTTACCCCAACCCTATTAACGATGAGATTACCCTTTCTAGCTCTATACCAGGCATTAGTGAAGTATCCGATGTAAAGGGGAATTTAAAAGCGACATTGGGCATCGGTAACTCAAACAAAAAAATAAATCTATCAAATTGGGAATCAGGGATTTATATATTCAGAATAAGTACTTCAAAAGGTAATCAAACTATCAAAATCACTAAACTTTAAAACCTCCTTTTTATTAATTTAATTTTTGCTATTTTAGGTTAAATTGGTTTATATGTGATAAAGAATTATCTTTGTAAAATTACATGAGTGATAACTAGTATTCCAAAAATTTAAAATTACAATATGGCTATAGTAGAGGTTCGTATGCCCAAAATGGGAGAAAGTGTGATTGAAGGCACCATTTTGAAATGGATGAAGGGAGTTGGTGATAAGATCAATGAAGACGACTCTTTACTAGAAGTAGGTACAGACAAAGTAGATACCGAAATACCGGCACCTAGTGATGGTGTTATTAAAACTTTACTCTACAAAGAAGGTGACGTCGTGCAAGTAGGACTTCCTATTGCTGAGATAGAAACCAACGGAACAGTAGCAACACCTAAACCCTCTCCTGCTATAGATAGTGCACCTATACAAAAATCAAATAACGACATACCTGGAACTGAGCTACTACAACCAATCACAGAAGTTACAACACCTGTAAACTTAAACGGTAGCAACAATGGATTTTTCTCTCCTTTGGTACTCAATATTGCCAAAAATGAAGACATATCATTTGAAGAATTAAGCAAAATAGCGGGAAGCGGAAAAGATGGAAGAGTTACTAAAAAAGATATTCTCAGCTTAGTTGAGAATAAATCTAACAATGTCCCAATCACTGCTCAAGTAGAAACTACTAAATCAATCATATCTTCTCCTGCAACACCTGTATCGTCACCAGCTAAGTCGATAAGCGGAGAACATGAAATAATAGAAATGGGGCGTATGCGTCAGATAATTGCCAAAAGAATGGTAGAATCGATGCAAATCGCACCTCACGTTACTTCTTTTGTAGAAGCAGATGTCACCAATGTAGTTTTCTGGAGAAATAGACTCAAAACACATTTTAAAGAAAAAGAAGGTGTAGCTTTAACACTAACACCGTTATTTATAGAAGCCGTAGTAAAGTCTCTCAAAGACTACCCTATGATGAACGTATCGGTAGATGATAGCGGTAGCCGTATTATTGTCAAAAAAGACATTAATATAGGTATTGCCGTAGCTTTACCTAGTGGAGACTTAATTGTGCCTGTTATTCATAATGCTGACCGATACAATCTCGTGGGGCTTACTACAAAGGTAAATGATTTAGCTAGACGTGCTAAACAAAACCAACTAAGTCCAGACGACCTACAAGGCGGCACATACACTATCTCAAATATGGGTTCTTTTGGCAATGTAATGGGTACACCTATACTTGTACAACCTCAAGTAGGTATTTTGGCACTTGGTGCGATACAAAAGAAACCCGCAGTAATAGAAACTGACCAAGGAGATACTATTGGAATTAGACATATGATGTACTTATCACATACTTATGATCACAGAGTAGTTGATGGTTCTTTAGGAGGGATGTTCGTACGAAAAGTAGCTGACTATCTTGAAGGGTTTGATTTAGACAGAGAGGTTTAATAGCATCAAACCTCTCGTCTTATAAAAATTAACGTGTTCTAATCGCTTTCACAAATACCCCCTGACTATCTTTTGTGTCATAAATCTCAATAATCCCTTCAGCATCCAATCCTCTTGCGATAGAATAAGCTGGACCAAAGGCATAACCTTTTTTCGGTAAATCAGATTTTACAAAATGTTGTAAGTCAACAAAACCACTTGATTTGCTTTCTACTTCTTTTAACTCTTTCACCAAACCTTCTTTAGATATAATATTAAAAGCATCAAGTGACACTTCTTTTACTGGCTGTGGTTTCTTCTCTACTACTTGTTGAACAGAAGCTGCTGGAGTTATTACTTCTTTAACTTCAGTTATTGGGTTTAGCTTTACACTAATTGGTTTAGCAACTGTTACTTTCTTTACTTGAGCCTGTGGCTTAATTTTAACAACTTTTACTTTTGCTGTTTTTTTCTTTACCGCTTTGGTTGTAGCTACTACTTTTTTAGGTTTAGCGGTAGGTGTACTTTTCTTCACTATACTTGTTGTGGGTTTTACTACTTGTTTTGAAATAACTGCAGTTACCTCTTTAGCTAATTTCTCAGCATCTTTTAAGTCCTTAGAAGAAGGGAATCCAGCATAATGCATGTCATTTAATTCCTTCCACTTATTCAATACTTTTTTATTTGGGAATGCTAGATCTAATATTTTGGTATTATTTAATAAGTCTCTAAGCTCTTCCTTAGTGGTTAGTGAAATACTTAAGTCTATCAATCCGTTAGACGTTCTTTCTTTAACATGCCCAGAGATTATCTTTTTTGATTTTGATTCCCACCATTTTGATCCTTCTCCTTCTGCACAAAATTTACTTAGGCTATTTCTAATTGCAACTTCTAGTTGGTTGACAAGTGGGGAGATTGATAATGAAACGTGGTCAGAAACTTCGTCTACTAATAATTGAATATTTGTAAATCCTAGTTTTTTACGGACATGAGTTAATAAATCATGGCGAAATGAGTCTAGTTTGGCTAAACTTGTACTTGATAAACTAATAATAAAATGCTCGCTTCCTTTTGAAGTTTCTTGTATTTTTAAGTTAATCCCTAGCTTTTTATCTTGTATAACACTTTCTTTGGTGGTGTTTTTTAAAACTGCATTAGTCCATAATTTGTCTGAGTAGCACAATGCCATTGCTAATGATCTGAATGTTTTAATTTCTGATTTCCCTGATGTGTCAGAGATCAATATTTCGTATTGGAATGTTTGGTTTTTGTTTATCATAGCTTTTTTTTTAGACTTGCTCACTTGAACAGCTTTTCAAAATAAGTATAATATTTAATTTAACCAAGAAAAATAGGATAGAAATGGCTTAGGGATTGACGTGGAAATCCTTCCCGATTTTTTTTCGGGAAGATTGGGAACAAAAAGCCCGACCGACAGGGAAGCCCCCAATTTTCAAATCTAAACTACAAAGTAACCAAGATAGCTGCTTTTATAGTTAAATTTTGTGCTTTGGGTAGGTCTGTATAACTCAGCCTGTGATAGATTTGTACACGTAAGAATTTAAAAATATTTTCTAATCCATAACCAATTTCAGCATAAGGCTTAGCTTCCAATGTGTTCAATTTCAAATTTCCAGATGCATCTAGCTTTTTATTGATTTCAGATAGCCCTCCCCAAACAATATTGGAGGTCATTACGGCACGCCACTTAAGCTTTTTGATTAAAGGAATTCTATTCATAAAAAATCCATCAAATCGATGAACGTGAGTAAACTGAATATATTCATCTGAAGCAAATTCAAAAAAGTTCATTGTATTATTGGCATATACCGAATAGAAAGGGGTAGGGTTTCCTAAATGAACTTTGAGTAAATGTAAAGGTACGGGATTGAAAATTTTACCTCCTTTAATCCAAAATTTAGTTCTCCCGAATCCTCCTAAGCCTATTTTCTTAAACACAGTCAAGTCCAACCTGTGGTATTCTAAATCACTACCTAATACTCCGCTTGCTCCATAGGTATAGTCAAGGTCAAAAGTAGGCCATTTGGAACCTCCCAGACGCTTTCTATTGATTCCATTTACAGCATAAACTTCATTCTTGGCAAATCTTAAGCTTGTTACTATTTCGTTGGTTGTTAGGTTTGATTTGATTTCTGATTGGTTATTTGGGTTATGATAGGCGTAGTTAAATAAAGGGCTTTTTTCGTTATGTTTTAATTTTATTTTGGTAGAGAAATGCCTATTTAGCTGTCTGTAAATAGATACACTTTGCTCATTGTTCCACATTGCACCGCTCTGAGTCCCCCATTTTGTAAAGATATCAAAAAGCTCACTTTGTACTAAACCTGTAATGCCTAATAAGTCTATTTCATTTTTGGATGCAAATTGTAATTCTGTCCATGGTTTTCTGTGTACAATAATCTTAACTTTTGCTCCATACTTCCAAGCATTGTCTCCTGTTCCGTAAGCTGTATATCCTTGTAGTTGTATGTTGCTACTGAATTCATTAAATGTTTTAAAACCTAATCTTAAGCGATGTTTTTCAATAGTATTATAGGCGTACAATCTACTGTATGTCCCTAACCATATTTTTTTGTTTAATATTGGGTAACGTCCACCAAATACGGCATCTATGATGTCTAAATATGATTTCACAATTGGTGAATCACTTACTTCTTTTACTAATTCATTTGCACGAAGTTCATCGGCAGTAAGGGAATCTGCTCTGTTTTCTTTCCAAAATTTTTCTGATTTATCTCTTCTGTCATCTGCCAAATCAAGACCATATTCAAAGTGTTTATCAGGAAACTCATCTATCAATTTAACATTTGAATAAGCGGTACGGGTTCTTATAAGTAAACCTGTCATGTTTTTACTCAGCTCCTTCACTCCTACTTCTAGGTAAGTGTCTTTAGGGAACCAAAAACTTTCTTCTGATTTTTTCCATTCCCTATTGATTGAGAGTTTGTCGATAAAATTAAGATTAGCCGTTTCCTGTAGCTTCATTTCTAACCTACGGATTGCATAATCACTATAACCGATATACATCTCACCAACAAAAGCTAAGTCTTGGGCTCTTTTGGGTCTAAATTTGATATAATAGACGGAATCTCCTTGATATATTATACTTGTATCTAGTAGCATGTATTTATAATTAGATTTCCAAAAGGCCGATACTGGTGAGAGTAATTCTTTTCCAAATGCTGTAATCGTATTGTCGTACAAATTAAATTGCTGATATGATGCTCCTACAAATTGAGATACCAAACCACCGTCTTCAATCCCTAAACCACTTGCTTTGGTGGCTACTACGGTTTCTTTTTGAGTGTAAGGGTTGTTTTTAGCTGAAAATTTTGACACTGTTTCAAAGATGTAAATTGGTAACAAGTCATTTCCATCTTCATCCTTTAGCAAGTCTAACTCTTGTACAGCCTCTCCTATTTTTTGTAAGATTTTTTTTTCTTTAAATTTTTCGGTGATATTATCTGCGTCAACTTCTATCCTACTGTAACTATCATATTTATAACCCGATGACTTACTATAATCATTTTGTTTTTTATATCTGTTAATCTCTCTTAATACATTAAAAGCAGGGTTCTCGGCAGCCACTAAAACTACTTTCTCTAATTCTACGGCATCTTCTCCTGTGTAAATGTCAATTATCTGAATAGACTCATTCGTTACGTAAATAGATTTAGGTTTTATTCCAAAGGCAAGTACCCGCAAGCTATCATCTCCAGATGGCAATGAGATGCTGTACTTCCCATCTATATCAGTTTGGGTAGTTTTACTTGTTTTTACAGATTTGATTGTAGCAAATGGCAAAGTAGATTCTCCATCTTGGGCATATACCACACCTGATACGTTCACCTGAGCCAAAGAAGCTAGAGATACGCAAAAAATAGCTATAATTAATAATACTTGTTTTCTCATTTTTCCAAAAACTGTTCTTCCAGTTGAGCAGCACTTTTTACTATTCTTTTGTACCACTTCAAAGTTAACTCTTTTCTTTCCTCTTCCGAAAGATAAAAATTAATTTTTTCATTTCTCATCTTAAAAGACAAGTGTTGCATACAAAGGGCCGCACTTACCGAGATATTAAAACTTTCGGTAAAGCCATACATAGGGATTTTTACAAACTCATCTGCCTCAGTTCTCACCTCATCGCTAATACCTTCTTGCTCTGTACCAAAGACCAAAGCAAAAGGTGTAGACACGTCAAAATCATCCAAATCTATATCATCAGTATGTGGAGTGGTGGCTACAATTCTATAACCTTTCTTTTTGAGTTTCTGTAAGGTTTCTACCGTTGCACTTTCTTTATTTTCGTTACTGTATTGATGTAAATCAATCCATTTGGAAGACCCTAGCACAACTTTAGGATTCAATTCGTACTTGAATTTATTTTCGATAACATGTAAATCCTGTACTCCAAAACAATCACACGTTCTGATTACAGCACTAGCATTATGGGGCTGAAAAATATCTTCTAGCACAATAGTCATGTGACGTGTACGCTGAGATAAAACTTTTTGTATTTTACCTTTTTTATTGTCTGTAATAAATGTTGCCAAGTATTCTGTAAATGTCATCTTAGAACTATTTAAAACAAGCTTGTTTGCCCATTATCATCTCCTACATCCTTCTTTTTTGGCGACAAGTCTATTGTGTCTCCTGTTTCAATTCTCTTTTCTTCTTTTTTTGCTTCCGCTAAAATGTCAGATTTGGATTTTTCTTCTTGTTTAGTTTCAGGCTTAACTACTTTCTCAGCTTTGGTTACTGATTGAATTTCCTCAGCTGAAGCCTCTTCTCTCTCTTCCTCTTGAGGTGATAGTAGCTCTACTTTTACAACCTTCTCATTACTTAGCTTGTTACCAATTGCCTTCCATCCTTTTACGTCTATAATAGACACTAAACTAAGTTCTTGAGTATCATGCTTACGTCCGTCTCGGTAAGTAAGCGACACTATGGGATTAACATGAGCCGACACTACAAGTGCTTTGGAGCTATTCTCATCCGTCACAAGGCTAAATTTCTTATTTGCAGTAGTAGTTTCTATCTTGAACCTTTTGACATAATGATTTTTACTCCCTCCATCATAATGCACCATAGAGAATACTTTATCTAAAGAAAAACGTGTAATCAACAAGAGATTTTTATTGTCATATCGGTTCACCAAATCATAAGAACTTAATTCATAATCTCCATTTTTGTAGAATGCAATAATATGATCATCTCCATCAAATTCACCTACATAAATTCCTCTATTTTCGGTATTGATCCTACCTACCGTATCATCATACCAAATTTTAATTCCCGACAAGGTAGACACTCCTTTAGATTTTTGTTCCACTCTACGCACAGGGTATTTCGTCAATCTATTTCCTCCAGCTCCTCTTCCTTTTATCGCTAAATTTTTAAAATCAAAATCAAACACTTTTTTCTTTGCTGTACAGCCAGAAGTCAGATAAGTTGTAATTATTTCTGCCTCTCCATTAGGGTTTGCAGAGAAATAAAGCACTTTAGAGCGGGCATTCCCTTTGGTCAAATCATATTCTTTATCTCTAGTAATACTCGTAACGGCAAACCGCTTGACCATTGTAGCTCCATTACCTCCTTCTAAATATGCCAGATTATACACCATTCGATCATCCCCTTTTTTCCATACCTGAGCATGAATGATGTCTTTTCCTACAAAAGTTTTGTCAGAAATACGTGTGACCATCATTTTTCCATCCTTACGGAAAACAACAATATCATCAATATCTGAACAATCACTCACAAACTCATCTTTCTTTAAAGACATCCCTACAAACCCTTCTTTATAATTGACATAAAGCTTGGCATTATTAGCTACTACCCGCTTAGCCGATATGGCTTCAAACTCTGTAAGAATAGTTTTACGTTGCTTATCCTTACCAAACTTATCAAGTAAGTTTTGATAGTAAGCGATAGTATAATCTATAATATTAGCTAAGTTATACTCTACCTTATCAATTTCCTCTTGTAAAGTAATCATTCTTTCGTCTTCACGTTTGATGTCTACACGGGTAATTGAGCTTAAAGGCTTATCTACTAACTTTTTGAAATCTTCTGGTTGAATTTCTCTATAAAACTGCGATAAGTATTTATCAAATAGCTCATAAAGCACTTTTACAGTATCGTCAAATGTAGAAGAGCCTTCATATCTAGCATCTTTGTACATACCATCTACTATAAATATCTTTAGTAAGGTTGTAAAAAAAATTCTTTCTTGTAATTCTAATTTTTTAATTTCTAACTCACGTCTCAATAAATCTACCGTCTGCTCGGTACAGATCCTTAACATCTCACTAGACCCCATAAACACGGGTTTATCATCAATAATTACACAATTATTGGGAGATATAGACACTTCGCAATCAGTAAAGGCATATAAGGCATCTATCATCACATCTGGCGAAACCCCTGTACCTAACTGAATCTCTAACTCAACGTATTTGGCAGTATTGTCTATTACCTTTTTGATTTTGATTTTTCCTTGGTCATTGGCTCTAATGATAGAGTCAATCATACCCGATGTATTTATACCATAAGGGACACTTTTAACTAAAATCGTTTTTTTATCGGCAATTTCAAGGTCTGCCCTAACCCTTATTTTCCCTCCTTTGAGTCCGTCATTATAGTTAGAGACATCTGCTGTACCTCCTGTCGAAAAATCTGGATATATTTTAGGCTTCTTTCCTTTTAGTACCGCAATAGAGCCTTCACATATTTCACAGAAATTATGAGGCATTATTTTGGTAGCAAGACCTACAGCAATCCCCTCTACTCCTTGTGCAAGTATTAATGGAAACTTAACGGGTAATCCTGTTGGTTCTTTTTTACGACCATCATAAGACAGTTGCCAGTCAGTAGTTTGAGGATTAAATACAATGGCGTGAGCAAGTTTAGACAAGCGAGCTTCTATATAACGAGCTGCTGCTGCTCTATCTCCTGTACGGGTATCTCCCCAGTTACCTTGGGTTTCTAATAATAAATCTTTTTGACCTAAGTTTACGATAGCATCTCCAATAGCGGCATCTCCGTGCGGATGATACTGCATTGTATGCCCAATTACATTAGCTACTTTGTTGAACCTTCCATCATCCATTTCTTTCATAGAGTGAAGAATACGGCGTTGTACAGGCTTAAGTCCATCTCCAATAGCTGGCACTGCTCGCTCCAAAATCACATACGAAGCATACTCCAAAAACCAATTTTCATACATCCCCGAAACGGGAACAACATGATGGATTTGTTCATCTTCTGAGTGGTCTAATTCATTTTCGTCAAACTCTGCCATAGAAATACCCTAAATTGTCTTAAATTGCGATAAATATATAAAATCAATCCTATAAGCACTATGTTTCAGAAAGCATTATTATCCACAGTTTACGCAAGTCTCTTATTTTCATTCTTTATATTATCTTCTTGTAGTAGTAAATATGAGCTGGAAGGCTTCGATAGTGAACTATGGAAAGCAGAACATAGCGGATGTAGAAGTCACCGCCTTGAGTTAGCAAAGGTGTTATTAAAGCATAAAAACGAGCTAATTGGCTTACCTAGTAGAGATAATCTAGCCTTACTTGGTAGACCTAACCAAAAGTCTTTGGGTAGAAAAATGAACAAAGTATATATCTATATAATTAGTCCTGATGAATCTTGCTCAAAAAACTCCTCCACACGAAAAAAAGCTTTACATGTAGAGCTAGAAGCTTTGGGTAGAATAAAGTTGATGATGATAAAGTAATTAAGACATCGGAAAATCCAACATCTCTCCCATTCCTATTGTAAATATCCATACTCCATAAAGAGAATGCTCTAAACTGGTCGGTACTATAGACTTTGTTTTGGAATAAGTATAGGGAAATAGTAGTCCGCCAAAAAAAGTAAAGGCTAAAACTAAGGCATTTACTACAATCACCATCCATTTTTGATTAAACAATGATTCATACCTGTAAAAGAAAAATGTCCTATAAAGAAGCTCCTGAGGTAATACAGAAAATAAACTATAAATGACAATGATCCCAAGCCACATCGGTATATTGTTAAGAGGAACAGTAAATAGTTTGTCAGGAATCGCAAGAAAAACATAAAGAAACAAGCCTACCCCTAAAAACAAAAAACTTAACATTCTCTTAATTCCTTCAGAAGAAAATGTCCAATTATACAACCGATGCTTGTACATATAATACCCGCATATTATGATTGGAGGTAATAGTGCTAGTATTTTAGATAAATAGGAATGTCTAACAAAAGAAATAGCAGAGTTAGGACAAACAATCCTATTATTTCTAATACCCTAAGCATTTCTACCTATTATGTTGTCGCAAAATATTGCTGTGGCTATTCCTGCATTCAACGACTCCGCTCCGCCAATTCTAGGTATTGTCACTTTATTTGACACACAAGACATCAACTCTTCGGACACTCCTTTTGACTCATTTCCAATAATAATAAAACCTCCTTTGTTACCTGAATTCATTTTATAAATACTTTCTCCTTCCAAATAAGCTGCGACAATAAACTCGCCTTTATATTGAGTCAAAACTTCTTTTAAGTCTTCATAAAAAATAGTAACTCTTGAAAAACTTCCCATTGTAGCTGCAATTACTTTAGGGTTATAAACATCTACTGTTTCGGTAGAGCAAAGCACTTTTTTTATTCCGTACCAATCTGCTATTCTTAAAATTGTCCCCAAATTACCTGGGTCTCTGATGTCGTCCAGAACCAATACATACTCTCCTTTTTCATATGTAAAATCAATCTTTTCAGGCATCCTCACTACTGCCAAAGCAGATGAATTAGTCTCAAAAGTCCCTAACTTCTCTAGCTCTGATATTGTTACCACCGCAAGCTCTTGACTATTGCTTTTCTCTATCAAAACATGATGAAGAGTTTTGAACTCTTCTGTTACTAATAATAAGTCAATATCTAGTGTAGAAAAACTTAATAATTCTAATACACTTTTTGTACCTTGCACGATAAAGGACTGATATTCTTTTCTAAATTTCTTACGCTGAAGAGAATTAATGATTTTAACTTGACGATTCGTAATCATAATATACTGACCAACAATGGATTAATATGGGTTCTACTCATTATTTTGGTATCCTTGACGCAATGTATTAGCCCCAAAAGACACTTATCTAATGATAAGTACAAAGAAAAAACCTTATTATACAAACAAAAAGTAAAAGGAAATAAAAAATATTCTTCTTATACCTTAGAAGAATACTTTTCTCAACAGACTAACAGGAAGATATTACTACCTCAAGTAACTCCCTACTTAAGGGCTTATCTAAAAGGTGAAAAACGTTTTGATGTAGAGTTCGAAAAAAGAAAAAAGGATAGTTTGAAAGTGTTTTTTGAAAAAAAACTGAACGCTATATCTAACGATAATACTTTAAAAGAAAACAAAAAACTAAGAACAACACAGCGTACAATTAAAAAACGTAACAAACGCTTGTCCAAACAACAAACAATCATAGAAGATGGTAACTGGACAATGCGTGTAGTTGGAAAAGCTCCTGCTTTTCAAGACTCTAGTGTAGTCGCACAAACAAGAGAGCAATTAATGCTATTCTATCAATCTAACGGGTATTTTGAAGTAGACATAGATAGCGACGCAAAAATCAAACGCCGTAAAGCTTCTGTCACTTATTCAATAAGAGAAAATAAACCCTTTCTTTTTTCTAGTCTAGAATTTTATACTAATGACTTAAAAATACAAAAAATACTAAACGAGCAACTTCCAATAAGTAAAATAAAAGTAGGGAGTAATTATGATAGTGAGTTACTTACCCAAGAAAGAGAACGAATAGCTATCATACTCAAAGATTCGGGTTATTATAAATTAACACGTGATTATATCTTTTTCGAGGTCGATACTAGTCAGTCTTATTATGGGGCAGAAATAAAAGTTATCGTAAAAAACAACAACGGAAAACAACATCAAAGATACAAAGTGACTGATGTAAAATTCATCATAGACCGTAAACTAATCACTAACCAACTAGACACTAATTACAAACAAATACACTACCGACACGACACTAAAAGTAAGGTATCATACAAGATGATTGATTATCACACCAAAATTCACAGTAGTGATTATTATAGCTACACAAACACATTAAACACCCAAAACGCTTTAGGGGATCTTAAGTCGTTCAAATTCATCAATATTAACTATTCAGAAACATCCGACTCAACCCTAAGTTGTAGAATTAGTACTAGTTCATTCCCTAAATGGGCATTTAGTAGCGAAGCTGGTGTAAACGTAAACATCAATCAAAATCAAAATATCCCTGGGCCATTCTTTAATGTAAAATTGGTTAATAAAAAGCTAACTAAAGGCTTTGAGCGACTAGAAATTAGCGGAATTTACGGCATACAAAGCTCTTTTAGTTTTACTTCTCAACAAGCCATTAGAGTAAGAGAAGCTGGTGTAAAAACATCTCTTATCTTTCCTACTTTCTTATTGCAAGACATCGTTTTCTCTAAAAAAACAAGACGAAAAATGAGTAATTGGAATCCCAACACTATTTTTAGTGCAGGGCTATCAGACATTGCAAGAGCTGAATACAAAAGAACGAATTTCAACCTTACTGGAAGTTATATTTGGCACAAAACCGATCAAAAAAATTACAACTTTACTCCTGTAGACCTTAATATCATCAATACACAAGACCTTACAGCAAACTTCCAAAATTACCTTGAACAAATATCTGTAAACAATGGCGTGAATCTCAGCCAGAGTTTCATCCCTTCTTTTGTTTCTTCCATTCACCATACTTATATTTTTAATAATAATGATGTCACAAAAAACAAACGAGCTTATTTCTTAAAGGTATTAAGTGAGTCTGGCGGAACAGTAGAAACAGCCAAACAATTATATAAAAAAGTTAGTCAAAACACCCCATTAACAGAAAATACTCGCCCCGAAAGACTAAACCTCCCCTACTATCAATTCTTAAAACTTAATTTAGATTTTCGATTTTATCAGCCAACCTCTAGGCTTACCACGCTTAGTTTCAGACTTAATAGTGGTGTAGCTCGTGGGATTGGTCCTTGGCAAGTACTTCCTTATGACAAATACTTTTTTGCAGGGGGTATTAATAGTATTAGAGCTTGGAACCCTCGAAGACTTGGACCTGGTTCCTACAAACAAGTTGACAATAACGGCAAGATTACATACCGTTTTGAACAACCTGGTGAACTGCTGTTAGAAAGTAGTTTAGAATGGAGACAAAAAATATTTAGCTTTGTAAATTGGGCATTTTTTATAGATGCTGGAAACACTTGGACGATAAGAGATGACCAAAATAGACCTGGTGCACAGTTTGACCTTAATCAATTTTATAGAGAAATAGCCTTAGGAACAGGGGTAGGATTACGTTTAGATTTTTCTTTTTTAATTTTCAGATTTGATGTTGGATTTAAAGTATGGGATCCTGCAAGACAAATAATTGTCCCCTTTAAAGACCCTACTCAGCGTGTATACAATATCGGAATTGGTTACCCTTTCTAAAAAAAAAAAATGAAGACAATAAATAAAGAAGAAATCAGCTACTATTTTAAAACCTTGCAGGACAGTATCTGTAAGCAATTAGAAAATATAGAAACAAAAGCTACTTTTGAAGAAGATCTTTGGCAACGAGATGGTGGCGGTGGTGGTAGAACTAGAGTTATTCGTAATGGTAATGTATTTGCTAAAGGCGGAGTAAATTTCTCTTCCGTACATGGAAAAACACCGCAAGCAATACTTAAATCACTTAAATTACCCCCTAATGATTTTTATGCCACAGGAGTATCTATTGTTATTCACCCACTTAACCCTCACGTTCCAATTATTCATATGAACGTCCGATATTTTGAAATGTCTGATGGCACATTTTGGTTTGGGGGAGGCATAGATCTTACACCGATTTTTATTGATGAAAATGATTCGAAAATTTTTCATCAATCACTACAAAAGATTTGTAATATTTATAAGGAGGGGGCTTACGCTAAATATAAAAAATGGGCAGATGATTATTTCTTTTTACCTAATAGAAATGAAACAAGAGGTATTGGTGGAATATTTTTTGATAGAATCACTGGAGATAAAAAAGAAATTTTTGACTTTGTGAAAAATATAGGGGAATTATTTGCCCCGCTTTATTTATCTATTATTAAACCCCATATCAACAAATCTTATAATTCTCAAGATATTAAATGGCAATCTTTACGTAGAAGTCGTTATGTAGAATTTAATTTATTATACGACAAAGGCACTAAATTTGGATTAGACACTAATGGAAGAACAGAATCTATACTGATGAGTATGCCACCAGTAGCCGAATGGGAATACTGCTATAAAACAACGCCAAATAGTGCGGAAGAAAAAACACAATTATTATTAAAAAAAGAAATTGATTGGACTCTATAATTCAACAAATCGATCAAATAGATAAAGATTTCATCATTTATTTGATGAAATCTCATCATGTTTATACAGATTTTGTTATGCATTGGCTGAGCGATAAAGTGATTTGGATTCCTCTTTATATGTTTATTATTTTTAAATTTTTCAAAGCCTACCCTCAGCCCCAAAATTACATCCATATTGTATTGTTAATACTTAGCGTAGTGGCTGCCAACAGTATTTCTAGTGATTTTGCCAAGCCATACTTTGAGCGATTAAGACCTTGCCATGATGAGGAAATATCTGCCTTACTAGACCTTAGCCATTGCGGAGGGAAGTATGGTTTTTTCTCTTCTCATGCTGCTAATGTATTTGCTTTAGCTACTTATGTGTTTTTAGCAATTCGTCCTTTAGGGAAATGGCTCATTCCTTGGGCTATATTGGTTTCTTTTAGTAGGATATACTTATGTGTACATTATCCTTCAGATGTAACAATGGGTGCTGTCACAGGTGTTTTGCTAGGTGTTCTTTTCTACAAAATAAGTAGTATTATTTTTAATAAAATAAAGAACGGCTAGAACTACCTTTTTCATTCAAAAAAATATTCTTTTGAATGAAAATCAACAACTTTCTTTAAGAAAACTAATTTACACCAATCAATGCAGCACCAAACACTCCTGCAGAGTCACCAAATTCATTTTTAACAACTGGTGTATACAAATCATTATGAAATACATATTTTTTTATATAATCCAAGCCTTCTGTATAAATCTCATCTACATTAGAAACTCCTCCCCCTAACACAATCACATCGGGATCTATATATTTAATTAAGTTAGAAACAGAAATTCCAAAATGATTAAAAAATTCATGCATAGTCGTTTTTGCTTGCTCACAACCATTTCTATAGTCCTCTACAATACTTGGTACACTTCGCTCTGTACCATGTGCCTTTTTATATTGAGTTTCTATCCCCGAACCTGAAATATAAGCCTCTACAATGCCTTTTGGACAATCTCCCCACTCAGCACCATTTTCATAATTAATAATAGAATGTCCCCATTCTCCAGTATTTTCACTTAAACCTCTAATTACTTTTCCATTCACAACCAATCCACCTCCACAGCCAGTACCTATAATTACACCAAAGACCACTTCTTTCCCTTTCCCTGCACCCATTATCGCTTCTGCCATAGCAAAACAATTGGCATCATTTTCAGCAGACAGATTATGATTCAATATTTCTTTAAGATCTTCTACAAACGGCATTCCATTCATAAACTGAATATTACAATTTTTTAACAAACCTGTTCTTTTAGATATAGAACCAGGCATCCCAACACCTAATGTATGTGGTGTGTTATTTATTTTTTTTATCAAGTTAGAATATACAGTTTTAATTGTCCATAAGACTCCTTCATAACCTTTTTCTCTTCCATTAGGCGATCGCTCACGAAAAACCTCGTTATTATCCTTGTCAATAACAACTCCTTCTACTTTAGTTCCTCCTAAATCAATTCCTATTCTATACATATATTTTAATATCTTATCAGTTTGGGAATGCAAAATTGGTGAATTTTATTTATTTTTGAAAGTCTAAACAAGGTCTTCATTAAATTAATCGACAAAATTGAAGAAATTTCTTACTAATATTTACACAATATGGGTTGTAACTTGGTGTTTATCAGGATTTCTGCTCTGTTACCCTTTTTATTTTATATTCTTACAAAATAAAACAACTTACCCTTTAGCTCATTTTATGAATAAAGTTTGGGCAGTCTGGACTTATATAGCAAGCTTTATTTATTTCAAAGTAGAATATAAGGTACCAATTAATCACAAAGCCCAAACTTATGTTTACTGTGCCAATCACACTTCATATATGGATATCCCTACCTTATTTTTAGCAATCCCAGGTTATTTCAATATTCTAGGAAAAGCAGAACTAGGTAAAGTACCTTTATTTGGTTACATGTATCGAAAATTATACATATCGGTAAACCGGCATAGTCCTGAAGCACGATACAAATCTTATATTGACGCTTTAGATTCTTTGGATCAAAACAGAAGTGTTGCTTTTTATCCCGAAGGAAAAATCCCTCATAATAATCAACACCCAAAAATGGGAGATTTTAAAGATGGACCATTTAAAGCGGCTATCGAAAAACAAATTCCTATTATTCCTATTACAATTCCTTACAATTGGATAATTTTACCCGATAAGAGTAAAAACACCCGTGTACATTGGCATAAATGCGGAATCATCTTTCATAAGCCTATAGAAACAAAAGGATTAACGTTGGATGATGTAACCAATCTTAAAAATCGCGTTTATCAAATAATGGATGACGAATTAACAAAATTGAATAAATGAAAATTGACAAAAAAATAGTAGAAGACATTGCTCACCTAGCTAGGTTAGAGCTATCTGAAAGTGAAAATGCTGAAATGATAAATGAGATGAGCGAAACGCTAGGTTGGATGGAAAAACTCAACGAAGTTGACACTAGCAATATAAAACCACTCATACATATGTCACAAGAAATAAATGTACTGAGGGAAGATACGCCAAAAGAAATGCTTTCACACGAAGCTGGACTCAAAAATGCTCCCAACAAAGATTCTAACTATTTTCGAGTACCTAAAGTAATTGATTAATTATGAATTTTTGGAAACATTGGGCTAAAGAAGACAAAGTATTATATAGTCTTGGAATATTAACACTGCTTGCCACTATTATTTTACTATTGGTACAATATACCAATGGATTTGAATCTTTAATTCAGCTCAAAGTACAAACCAACATTAGTAATATCACTACTATTGCCGATACTTTTAGTCAATATCTTATTGATTTTAACATAGAAGCCGAAAACTATATTGTTCACGAAACGTATCATGCAGGGGCTTTAAAACTGGCTAATACAAGCTCTATAATTTACTTAAGTCTATTGGTTTTTTCCAGTTTACTCTTTATTACAGCCATTACTCGAATCCAAAAAATACTACACTTTGCAGGATTAATGACTTTTTTTATCATCTGGATATATTTCCTCAAAATAGATATGCTCGGAGTATTTGGGTACTTCAATAAAACTTTCTTAATTGCAACACTCCTTGCTTATATTGGTACTGCTTTTTACTTCCATGCTTACGGCACACATATCTCTTTATGGGTTCGTTTTGTTTCATTCTTTATTATTACCGCTATTTTAGGTATAATCATCGTACAATACGCTACAATCTCCGCGCCTTTTATCATGTTATCTCACTCAGTGGTCATCTACCCCACAATACTTATTATAGTGTTTTTAATACTTGTAGGAGCTGATATCCTTTCTTTTTTTAGCACAATAATTAATCAATCTAGCCAAGGCGACAAAGGAGGGTTCAACAACCTATACAAACTACTCGTTGTAGCAATCTTATACCTAGGTAATCTCATCGTTTATTACCTTAACTTTACTGGTCGAATTGATTTTAAATTAATCTATTTTGATCCATTCATCTTAATTACAATTACTACTATTGTTGGTATTTGGGGACATAGAACCCGTAACAAATCTTTCTCTACCACCGTCCCTTTTGACGGAATTGGTAGTTATATTTATTTATCACTTGCCATTTCATCCTTAGCATCTATTTACTTTTGTTTTGCCTCTGGAAACACTGCCATGGAACGGCTTTTTGAAGAAGCAATATTAATTACACATATCGCAACAGGTTTATTTTTCTTAATCTATTTATTAGTCAATTTCTCCAAACCCTTATTTAGAAACATTGACTTTAACCACTTGTCATATACCTTTGACGGCATTCCTTTTTTTACCAATAGAATTTCTGCCGTCATGCTCATTTTATACCTATACTCTTTTAACGGAAGCACATTCACTCATAAGTGGGCATTATTTGAAGCAGGAAAATCCTCTTACAAAGGAGTAGCTTATATGCTTAATGGAGAAGAAATGCTTGCTAAAGAAGAATTTAGCCAAGTAGCAGATTATAACGCAGGAAATCCCGTAGCTTCTTACATCATGTCTAACTACGCTTATCAAGACAGAAATTTTGATAAGTGTGAAGAATACCTTAGTCAAGTCATTGAAAAAAATCCTAGAGAATTTGCCTACATCCGCATTTCTAACCTTTACCATTACAAAGGAAACACAGAACTAGCTATAAAAACCTTAAACGAAGGATTAAAAAAATTCCCTAAAAGTAGCCATTTACATAATAATTTAGCCGTTAGGTACGAAGAAATAAATAAAATAGACTCTAGTGCTCTACACTATACGCTTGCCACAATTAGCGAACACAAAGGCTCCCCTATCGCTATAAGTAACATGCTTGCCTTGTGTATCACAAATAATTACTACGATATAGTAGACACTTTACTCAAAAATGATTTCCCCAAAAGCATTGCTTATACCACAAACAAGATAGCAGCACTCAACTATTTTAATAAAAAAGGAAAAAGTAATATTAACCAAACATTTATTAGCGACAGCATATTAAGTCCTGTACAAATGTCATACCTACACAATTACAGCATTCGTAACCTCAATAACATCCCTAATCAAATTTTAAAAAAAATAGATGAAATCAGTAAAAAAGAACAATTAAACACCACCAACACTGATTATCTAAAAGCCATAACTTATGCTTATAGCGGAGACAGATGGGAGTCTCAATTTATATTTAATAGTCTATCACATAGCGACAACCCCGAAATCCAAAATTATTACAGCAGAACATTTGGATTAATTGCTTTACGCAATAAAAATTATTCATTAGCACAACAAACCCTTCTTAAAAGTAAAAAAACACAAGTTTATTACGCCTTTGACGATGCACCCCTGGCCTATGCCATTGCTAGTTTTTCCAACGGTGACACTATTGCATTCAAATCTACGTTAGAACAAATAACCCAAACCGACAGCACACACAAAACCCTAGCAAAAGAACTACTAGCCACCATAGATGCAAGTATATCAGACTACCTACTGATGAACGATATTCAAAAAGTATATTATCTATTATCACACCCTGACAGTGATATTTTCTTACTAAAAGGAATCATCACACCAAACTACAAAAACTTTATTCTTAACAAATTAATCATTCAGTCACTCAAAAACAACAAGCCAAACCAAGCCAATAAATATTGGGACATAGTCCAAGACAAAAATAACCCAAGTATTATGCAAGCTCGATTAAGATTATTGTTGTACCAAAAAAAATACGGCACAGTAATATCGCTAAGTAAAAACACTAATTATTTACTTGAACGTGCCTTAGCATTTCAGCAATCAGGCAAAATTTTAGAAGCCAAAACCATCTACGACAAAGGACTAAAAGAGCAACCACTCAATAATAAATTACTAATCTCAGCGTCCGATTTCTACGCCTATCAGCTCCATGACGACCTCACTTCTTATGATATTATATTAAAACCAGCCAGTGTAGACCAATATAATATTGGCATCAAAAAAACGTATGTAAAACGTTGCTTAGAACAAAACTTACTTGAATTTGCAGACTCAATAATGGATGATCTTGAAAAAATGATGGGAGAAAAAGAATTTAACAACTTTGCATTACAAGTAAAACTAGATGTAGCAGACTATAACGCTACACTCAATCAACAATCAGAAGACGACTTCATTACCCAATAATCATGACAAAAGACCAACTAAAAAATCTCCAAAAAAGAGTAACCGCCTTAGGGCAATATCTTTGACTACGATCGCAAAAAAATAGACGTAGAAGAAGCAGAACTCAAAACCACACAACCCGACTTTTGGAACAACTCCAAAAAAGCAGAAATAACCCTCAAAGAAATAAGAGGAATAAAAGTTTGGACAAACGGATACGAAGCCATACAAACAGCATTAGAAGACCTCGAAATACTTCACGAATTCCAAGAAATGGGAGAAATAGAAGCATTAGAAGTTGATAAAGCCTACCAAGACACCATTACGCTTACCGAAGACCTAGAATTTAAAAGAATGCTAGGAGGAGAAGAAGACCAACTTAGTGCAATGCTTCAAATAAACCCAGGAGCAGGAGGAACAGAATCTAACGACTGGGCATCAATCCTCATGAGAATGTACATCATGTGGGCAGAAAGTCAAGGATTCAAAGTACGGCAAGTCAACTACCAAGCAGGAGAAGTAGCAGGAATAAAATCTTGCACACTAGAAATAGACGGTGACTTTGCTTACGGTTATCTCAAATCCGAAAATGGTGTACATCGTTTAGTTCGTATCTCACCCTTCGACTCTGGCGGTCGTCGGCACACCTCATTTGCATCCGTATTTGTATACCCCGTTGTTGATAATACTATTAATATAGAAGTCAATCAAGCAGATGTAAAATGGGATACTTTCCGATCTGGAGGAGCAGGAGGGCAAAACGTAAACAAAGTAGAAACAGCTGTAAGGTTACACTACAAAGACGATGAAATTGTAATAGAATGCTCACAAGAACGGGCACAATTGCTTAATAAAGAGAAAGCACTCCAAATGCTTAAATCACAACTTTATCAAAAAGAAGTAGAAAAAAGAAATGCCAAACGAGACGATGTAGAAGCCAACAAAAAAAATATAGAATTTGGCTCTCAGATTAGAAATTACGTCTTACACCCTTACAAGCTCGTCAAAGATGCCCGCACAGGGTATGAACGAAGCGATGCAAACAATGTATTAGATGGCGATATTAGCGACTTTATAAAATCATACTTAATGAGCCAATAAATTAAAAATAATTGGGGCATCCCCCTACGGGTCGGGCTTTCGCTACTCAATCTTTCCGATAAAAAAATCGGAAAAGATTTCAAACAGACCGCTCTATCCCTGATGCGGTACAATGCACACATAACAAACTAAAAATGACAATATTACAAACAGCCGAACGAGTATCACACCAAGACCTATCCGATAACTTTGTTTACCAACGATCACTACTTGCCTACGTAGAAGCCGCCAAGCTAGTCAGCGGAAAAGTATTAGAGATAGGTACAGGAAGCGGATACGGGATAGACATTATCAGTCAAAACTGTGAAAAATTTGTAACTATTGATAAATTTGTAAACGAACCACTACAAGCCCGTAAAGATTTACCAAAAAACATTGAGTTCAAACAAATCACAATCCCACCACTTACAGGTATAGAAAGCAATAGCTTTGATTTTGTTATTACATTTCAAGTAATTGAACATATACAAGATGACAACGCCTTTGTAAGCGAAATAAACCGTGTACTCAAAAAAGGAGGCAAGTTAATCGTGACCACACCCAACAAACCAATGTCCATAACCCGTAACCCTTGGCACATAAGAGAATACAGCATTGATGAATTACACACTATTTTGAAAAAAAAATTTACATCCGTAGAAAACAAAGGAGTAACAGGAAACCAAAAAATATTTGACTACTATAACAAAAACAAAGCCTCTGTACAAAAAATAACCCGTTTTGACATCTTTGATTTACAACATAAATTACCACGCCAAATCTTACAAATCCCTTACGACATCCTTAATCGAATAAACCGTAAAAAATTACTTAAAAATAATTCAGGATTAGTTTCAGACATCAAAATGGAAGATTATAAAATCAAAGAAGTAGACAATACTTGCTTTGATTTATTTTATATCGCTACCAAATAATGTCATTTCAAGACACTATCATCGCCCCTGCTACCGCACCTGGAATTGGTGCTATCGCTGTTATTCGTTTATCTGGCACAGAAGCTATAAACATTACCAAGCAAGTATTCAGAGGGAAAGACTTAACACTTGTCAACTCTCATACCCTACATTTTGGTACAATTAGAGACGACGACAACAACATTCTTGACGAAGTGCTTGTCAGTGTATTCAAAGCACCGCACTCATTTACCAAAGAAAATATAATAGAGATTTCTACACACGGCTCTCCTTATATTGTCAAAAAAATCATACAATTACTAATCCACAAAGGAGCAAGAACTGCCAAAGCAGGAGAATTTACCCAAAGAGCTTTTATCAACGGTCAGTTTGACCTTGCCCAAGCCGAAGCTGTAGCAGACCTCATCGCATCCGACTCAGAAATAGCACATCAAACAGCTATGAACCAAATGAGAGGAGGATTTTCTAAAAATATCAAACAACTTAGAGAGCAACTCATCCACTTTGCTTCAATGATTGAGCTAGAACTTGACTTTGGAGAAGAAGATGTAGAGTTTGCCGATAGAGAAGACCTCAAGCAACTCATCCACAAATTACTAAAGGTTATCATCCCATTAGTGCAATCATTTGACCTTGGTAATGTCATAAAAGAAGGGATTCCCACCGTAATTGCAGGGAAGCCAAATGTAGGAAAATCCACGCTACTCAACGCCTTGCTTAATGAAGAAAAAGCCATCGTGTCAGATGTACCGGGTACTACCAGAGATTATATAGAAGATGAAATTGTAATAGAAGGTATCAAATTTAGGTTTGTAGATACCGCTGGTCTTCGTGACACTGATGATAAAGTAGAAGCCATTGGCGTAGCACGTAGTAAAGAGCAATTAAACAAAGCATCTCTTATTCTTTACCTTTTTGACGCTGAAGAGCTAGGGGATAATAACTCCTTGCAAAAGGAATTAGATGAGATTAAAACCTTAAAGATTCCGTATCTATTTATTGCTAATAAGCTCGATACTATTAAAGAAAAAGAAATAACAAAATACACAGAAGATTTTGTGTTTATCTCGGCAAATATTGGTACTAATCTTAATAAATTAAAAGAGTTGATTCTTCAAAAAGTAGGAGCTAATAATTTTAAATCTGGAGATACAATTATTACTAACATCCGCCATTACGAAGGTTTATCACACACCCAGCAAAGCTTAGAGAAAGTACTTAAAGCCCTTAACAATAATATTACAGGCGATTTTCTTGCAATGGACATCCGCCAAGCCCTACATCACCTAGGTGAGCTTACAGGCACAATCACAACAGATGACCTTCTGGATAATATCTTTAGTAAGTTTTGTATTGGAAAGTAGTTATCCAAAATTAATTTCTGGGGGAGGTATCTTTTCTAAAAATTCATTTACCTTTTTAATTAACGTCAAAATTATTCTTTTTTTCAAAGGCTTAATATTTTCATTATTATCCTCTAAATAACGAACAAACCCATTCAGACAACAACATTCTTCAGAATGATACGGTTGTATCTCTTCGTACCTTCTACAGAAAAACCATTTTAGTTCATTAATCGCTTCACCTTTCATGTCTAATGTTCTTTTACCAAATTTTTCGGAATCAATTTCTTTAAAAATATTTGTATTATAAAAGCTTGTAAAACTATTTATGGTTAATTTCTCTAACCTTTCTTCAAGGTTACGAACATTTGAATTGTTTATTTCTTCAAATAATAGCTTCAAAAAAGAACCAGAGTATAAATTCGATTTCTCTTCTATTTTTTTCAATAGCACTCTTCTTATATCTCCTTCTTTTTGATTCAATACTTTCCCTACCTGAAAGCTACAATAAAAGGATGATATATTATGGGAGTCTAGGTCTCCATCTTCCAATAATCTACTGATATTCTTTTCGGCTAAAGCTATAATGTCTTTTTTATCATAATCAATTAATTTTTCACTGTTCCATAATAGTAACATTTCACTAAAAGTAATCACACAGTGCATCTCTTGAACTTTTTCATTCTTTAATGACTCGAAAACATCCTTATATAGTTGTTCAAACACCTCTTCTTCCAAAAACTCCCAACGCCCTATCTTCTCAATCATTTTAACGCTTCCCTTGGTGAAAAACAATAAGGTCGAGAGATATCCATTTAAAAGTGCTATATCTATAAAACCCTCTTGCATATAACTTATATAAGGATAGAAGTTTTACAGAAATGTAAGCTATGCAGTATGTTATATTTATTAAGAAGCACATTATATTGTTTTTCATAACCCGTACTTATTATTCTTTCTTCCTTACTCAGACTGCCTACCGCTTGAAATAATTCAACATTAGTACCTCCCTTCATCTCCAGATATATAATTAAGAAATAAATTAATAAGCCTTCAATAAATTTTTTATAATTATCTGAGCCCTTGTATTCATCGCTAACAAACCCTTCAAATCGATTAAAGTCAAAAAGAAATTGTTTCAAAACACGAAGATTGTTATATTTTGCTGTTTGAAAAACATTAACTACAATCTCTTTAAATGGCTCATAATCAAAAACTTTGACATCTTTCCCAATCTCTTTAATGAAACCGTCTAATACTGTACCAACATTGTTTTGAACCTTAAAGGTTTGTCCTATTAATTTCTCCTTTACTTTTCTATATACTTGATATCCATCATCACTGCCTCCTATTTTTATTTGGTCAGCAACAAGTATTACTTTACAACCATAATGCTCTACAAAGTCATTAATGTAGCCGAACATTGTTTCAGTGTTAATTTTACATCGTTCTAAATCATCAAACACTAAAATGCGTCTACCTCTCACCTTATCGGTATTCTTAAGTTCAAATATTTTAAACACATCTAAGGCATAAGATAATGTGCCATCATTTTTATTGTCAGCCGCATTAAAATCAATATCAAATTTTAATGATGATTTCAAAAGCCCCTTCCCTAATTCTTTAATGAAATTAGCACTTTTAGAGTGTAGAATTGGGTAGATTTGAGACTTGATTTTCTCTGTAACCCTTCCCATATTCTCGATTCCATTCAGGCTTATATAAATTGGCTTCATTACAACAGAATCTCCACACTCTTCCACTTCCTTCCCCCAGCTGTCTAAAACTTTTTTAATAAAGTATGTTTTCCCACTTCCCCACTCCCCTGTTAACATCACAGCATAGCCGGGGGTCTTTAATCTTATATAATAGTCTAAATAATCAGTAACGTGTTTATTATTCATAATTCTTTATTTTCAACGAAAACATTTCTGTTATTATAAGAACAAAAAAACAACTTTACTAAAAAAAGAGTTGTGTTTTTTTTTCATTGCCTTTGTAGTACGAAAATTGTAATATTTTAAAAAGTAAAAGAATACACAAAAACAATTCTCTTAACAAAATAGCGCTCGAATTCCTGAGTGGACGGATGCACATTCGCGAAAATCATTTGTTGTTGTTTGTACTTCAACAAGTTCAGTATGACGAAATCAGAAAACAATACTCTCGATTAAAAATCGAGATAGACTCCCGCCAAACAGAGAGGAAGAGCCCTAAAATCTACCAATACAGCAAGTAGAAACAACATTATTCTTTAACCGTCAAATCATCCCCCTCTCTAAGCACCAAGCCTTGGTCAATCAGCAAACGCAACTCCTCTATTGCTTCTTTTCCCAAAACTCGCTTAATTCCTTGTAGATTTTCTCCTAGACGAACTACTTCTAGTACTTTTAACTTTAAACCACTTGGTTTGGTGTCTCTATTCATACACTGGTCACAAATACCACAGTCAGCCAATTGATAATCTCCAAAATATTCTCCAAAAAATACTGAACGACATTTATCAGATAAATTAAGGTATTTCCTGAACGAAACTAAACGATGATTTGCCTGCTTTTTAAGCCATTTAAGCTTTTCTCTATCTATTCTTATGACTTGGGCATCTGCTCTAGCTTGCAAAAAGACAATCCCAGACCCTTCCAGCTTGGGTATATATTTTATCGCACCATTTTCCACCAATTTCCTAAGAGTCATAATTGTTTTGGCATGAGACCAACCCAGTTGATTGGCTAGGTTATAATCGTCTACCTTTACAAAGTGTGTCAAAATCTCCCCCCCATAAAACCTCATTAAGACTTTAAAAAAAGCTTCATAACTTTCATTAGACACTTGCAATTTATAAATAGCTGTATTGTCTATCACTACTTTTAGCTTTGAACTATCTTCACTAGAGTTTTGGTAACTGAGGTAATTATTACGCTCCAAAATCTTTAAAGCATGATAAGCCTCCATAGTAGGAAGTTTGTATTTTTCACAAAAAACCTCTATCCCGAAAGGAAGTTTTTCCTGTGGATGGCTGCCTACTGCTAGGTTATAATAATTACCTATAGCATGATAAACCCTTTTTATAAAATCAACATCAGGATATTGTTTATCAATCAAAGCCGACTGTGTGACTAAATCTTGGTCGTCATAAATCAATAATGCGAAAGCCTTTTGCTCATCCCTCCCAGCACGACCTGCCTCTTGGTAATAATTCTCAAGGCTATCTCTCACTCCCCAATGCACAACCAAACGCACATTAGCTTTGTCAATACCCATACCAAATGCACTTGTACAAACGATAACGGGCACTTCTCCGCTTAACCATTGTTGCTGATGCTTGTTGCGTTGCTCAATGCTCAACCCTGCATGGTACTCTTGTGCTCTAATGCCTTTCTTTACCAAAAACTGAGTGATATTGACTGTCTCTTTACGAGTGTTGACATAAACGATAGAGCTGTACTGACCAAATCGCTTAAATACATCTGATAACTTAGTGTATTTGTCAGCTTCTTTCCGAACTGAAAAAGAGAGATTTTCTCTTATAAATGGTGTTTTAAAAATTTGAGTTTTTGTAAACCCTAATACAATTTGTATATCTTCTACCACCTTGGGGGTAGCTGTTGCCGTTAGTGCTATGCAAGGTTTGTTTGGACAAAACTCTTTTCTAAAATCTACAACACGAAGGTATGATGGTCTAAAATCATGCCCCCACATCGAGATACAATGTGCTTCATCCACAACAAGAATTGAGATAGAAACATACTTGATTCTATCCAAAAAAGATTTGCTACTTAAACGTTCTGGAGAAACGTATAATATTTTATTTAATCCCGAAGATACCCTAGTCCAAATCGACTCTTGCTCATCATAAGACTGACCTGCATACAGGCAACTAGCATCTATACCTTTCTCTTTAAGGTTCAGTACTTGATCTTTCATTAAAGCCACTAAAGGAGATACCACAAGCGTAATACCCTCTAGCATCAACGCAGGTAGCTGAAAGCACACTGACTTACCTGCACCAGTAGGCATCAAAGTAAGCACTTCTCCTCCATCCAGTACCGCTTGTATCACTTCCGCCTGCATAGGACGAAAATCATCATAAACCCAATATTTCTTCAAAACCTCATGCACAAGCGAAATATACAAAACCATTTGCCTTGAAATCAAAAAAAGAAAATCATTTTACCCTAAAACCATAGAATAGTTTTGGACGTTAAGTAACTTGCACGCAATTAGGACAAAAAAAGAATGGCGGATAAGGTTGTAATATGGAGTTTTGAGAAGGCATTTACGTATCGTACATGTATGCACCAAATATATTTTATCAAAACAGCACTCAAGCACTCAAGAAGAGCCAAGATATGGATTGGCTTAGTTTTATTATTCAAAATCCCTTACTACACCATTAGTCGGCTATTTGGTAACCAACGATTTTTCAACTCTTATTTCAAATCCTTCCGAAACCTTAACGTAGAAGAATTTGAAACCTACATCAAAGAAGAATTAAGTGGCTACTTTACACACCACCTCAACGAATTTGTATACCCTAAAATAGAAGAGTACAAATCCTTAGGCTACAAACAATACATTATTGGCTCATCACCAGAAATACTACTCAAGCACATAGTCAGCAGATTAGAGCTTGATGGGTATATAGGGTCAATTTTAGAGCAAAAAAAAGGGCGATTTACTAGAAAAACGACACAACGCATCGTAAGTAAATCAGAAAAAAAGAAAGCTTTTCAAAACTTACTAGAGAAGTATAAAATTAATTCACACAACACAGAAATCATTGCTTACGGTTCTAAAAACACTGATAGCCCACTACTCAAACTTGCCAATAAATCCTATATAGTAAACCCTCAGTGTAAACTAAAACGAAAAGCAAAAAAAGAAACCTGGGAAATTATCAAAGAAAAAACTATTCCTTACCCCTACCCTAAAATCATTACTTTTAACTTCTACCTAATATTAAAAATGTGGTTGCGTAGCACCAAAGGGATTTATAACATCCCTGCCAAAGGTCCCGTCTTACTCATTGCTAATCACAGTAGCTATCTCGATCATTACACTATTGGCACACTCTCTGCTTTTTTCTTAAAAAGACGTGTACATTTTGCCGCCAAAAAAGAACATTTTATCAAAAACTGGGAAAATAAATTTCACCGTTATTTTGGTGCAATTCCCATTGATCGGGCGGCATTTCGACCATCTAGCGTTAAGAATATGATGGAAGTTTTTGATGATCAAAACATTTTACTTATCTACCCAGAAGGCACAAGAAGTCCTGACGGAAAAATGAAAACATTTAAAAAAGGTTTTTTATTTCTACAACAAAAAGCAAAAGTTCCTATTGTACCCGTGTACATTCATAATGCACACGAACTGCTACCAAAAGGAAAAATAGTACCTAGATTTGGCAAAGATATAGAAGTAATCATAGGTGAGCAAATCTCTTATGAAGACTATCAACTTAATAGCGAGAACGAAGATCAACTCATGGAAATGTTTAAACAAAAAGTTGCAGAACTTGAACAAAAAACATTAAAAAACAATTAGGGCGTTCCCACATTCGCCAAAAAAGCTCATGTGGTCGGGCTATTCGTTTCCAATCTTCCCGATGAAAAATCGGAAAGGATTTCCACTACTATCCCTTACGCAACCAATGAAATAACCATTTAGAAAGCATTAATATTTGAAAAAACATAATATAAATCCCTCGCAATCTCTATGCTCCTTTCTTTATATTTTTCTTTTTGTAGCGAAGTACCATCAAACACTTTAGGATCTTCAAAGATAAATAATATTTTTTGTTCCGACCCTCTCACTATTGGGCAACCATTATCAGCCCCAGAACAAGTCATCACTGCCCCAAACCCTGATTGAGGATTAAACTCATCATCATACTTTTTAGAAAAACCAATAACAGAAGGTTCATTATCTGTATATTTAATACTATACACAGGATTCCCTTCTTCCGACAACTTCTTAATATGAAACCCTGTATCATTTAAAACCTCTACTACCATTGGGTATACCTCAGTAGCTTCCGTACCTCCAGAGTAGCAATGCACACTATTGATATCGAAATAATAAGCCATCACCTGTGCCCATATTTGAGACAAATGACTCCGCCTAGAATTATGTGTACAAATAAAATTAAGACGGATAATTTCTTTTTTATCCACCTTAATTTGAATATAATCAATCAGTACTTGTAATACAACTTTCCTATCAATAGATAAAGTTCCTATATTAATCGTTTTCTGAATCTTTTTAAACATCTTCATTTATATTAACAGCAACCTCCACCTGGTGTACAAGAAGTTTCCTCTTCTGCTTCAGGCACACCGCAATTATCTTTTGCTAAACAATCTGTTTGTTTTGTAGTAAGAATAAAATTTTCTCCATCAAAATCCAACCCAAATTTACCGATAGTTTCAGCTTGATACTCTACTTCAATTTCTGAATCCGAAATACCCAGTACACGCTCTGATAATTCTATGATTTTTAATAATTTTTCTGGGTGCAAACGATGATCGTAGTCATTAGCATTCCAAAGCTGAAAATTAACAACCTCCTCCGTTCTTACTACTCCACCACAGTCTATAAAATGCTTTGAAACTTTCCCTATTTCCGTCACATGAAAATGACTTGGCACTAAATCTCCATTCGGTAATTGAAATGCTATTTCACTTAAATTTTCTAACTGTTTTTTTACTTCTGATAATTTCATTTTTATGTAATTTAATATTTAACAACATTTTTGTTTCGCAAGTATCATTTCAGAAATATCACCAATCATAAGTTCTACTTGTTTCCACTTATCTTGATTGATACAATAACAAATATTTTTCCCTTCTATCGCCCCTTTTATCAATCCTACACGCTTTAGTTCTGATAAATGCCTAGAGATAGTAGGCTGAGCCAATGGTAATTCCTCTACAATATCATTACAAATACAAGACGATGTATTGGCTAAATGTAGCACAATAGAAAGCCTTGCAGGATGACCTACCGCTTTTAATATCTCTGCCATTTCGGTGATTTTAATAGAAAAACCATCTGTTTTTGTTATTCCCATATTGCAATATTAGAATATGTTTTTGACATTTGAAAGAAGATGAACAGTTTTATAAAAAAAATATCTATATTTATATATATACATCAACATTATTTAATATGAGAACGTTTTTATACCCTCTTTTAATTCTAATACTTGCTAGTTGCAGTCCTAAGGCACAAACTCAAACTGGTTTAATAAAATTGGATACCACTACTATTAAAGAAAAAATAATAAATGAAAATTTATTCATTACACAGTGCGACACGCTAGACAAAAGGGATTTCATCATCTCTAGAAAAAGAAAAGATTTGTTCGTTTTTAAAGAAATGACTTTTTTGTACTGTAGTCCTTCACTTAATAATGAGGTAATAGACACCTTATATCTAAACGAAAAGACTAGGTCTTGGAGAGAGTTTAGTTTAACGACAACAGCGTATTGGAGCAAACCCGATTGGTACGAAGTGTATTTCAAAAATAAAAAAGGGTATTTATTTAGCAATGATTTAGCTAATTTACGATTAAGAGCGAGTAATGTTCTTGTAAAAGAAAACCCAGAAGGTGTCGGGGGAGTGCTACTAAAAAGTGTAGATAGCACCCACCAGTTAATTGACACAATAAGACTCAGAAAGAGCCACGGATACGGTATACACCCATTAACTAACAACGGATTAAATTTTAGTAAAAATGTACTTAAGTATCGTACATATAGGGAAAGTTGTCCTGGGACAAGTTCTATAAGTTAGATTGCTGTAGATAAAAATGGTCAATTAAAAAACATCATTGGGTCGTATCTTGGGGAGGAGTCTTATTCAACTGTCTTTTTTCCCTTAAAATTTGGGGAAAAGATTTTCTTAGTAGAAGAGGCTGATATTAATGGCATTTTTAACCAGAACACTGGTGAGTTAAGGATTTTCCCTTACCCAAAAGGTATAAAAGTACCTATTGAAGAATTAATAGTTGTTGTTACGGTTGACTTAGAAGAAGTTGACGATGAAGATGGTGACTTTCGCTATAACGAAGTTAATAAACGTACCCAATATTATAGGTGGGATGGTGAGAAGGCAGTTGAGGTAAAATTTTAACATTAGTTAGGCTTAGGGATTGACGTGTAAATCCTTTTTTTTTAATCCTAAGTCAATAAAAAATAAAAAAAGATTGGGAACAGAAAGCCCGACCGTAGGGGAGAAATAGCCTCTTAAGTATAACGAAAGGTAAGCTCCTAATTATTGTTTTTTTATGATTATAATCAATAATAATTTATCTTTGCAGTCACATCGTTAAAAGATATTATGAAAAAATTATTCAAAAATGCTACAGTTCTCTCTGGAGAACATATTTTACCTCAACATTCGGTACTGGTAGATGGAGATAGAATTGTAAATGTGGCAGAAAAAATTAACGAGAGTGCAGACACCGAAGTAATTGACCTTGATGGAGATTACTTGATGCCTGGGTTTATCGATTTACAAATCAATGGTGGTGGTGGTTCTTTTTTTACTAAGGATTTGGATGAAAATTCTTTAGAAACCATTTATAAATCTCATCTTAAGTGCGGAACTACAAGTTATTTACCCACTCTTATTTCTACTTCTATGGAGAATATCCAGACGGGAATAAAAGTAACAAAAAAAGCAATGGAAGAAGGTAAATACGGGGTTTTAGGTTTACATATAGAAGGTCCTTTTTTTAATCCGATTAAGAAAGGTGCTCATTTCGAAAAATTCATTCATAGCCCATCTGATGATGAAATTAATTTATTCACAAAAGACAGTGATACTATCAAATTAATGACTTTGGCACCAGAGGTAGTAAAGTCTGAGCAAATAGTTAAGCTGGTTCAGTCGGGTATAAAAGTATCTGCTGGTCATAGTAATGCTAGCTTTGATGAGGCGATAGAGGGATTTGCTGCGGGGATTACAAAAGTAACTCATTTGTATAATGCGATGTCACAATTAAATAGCAGAAACCCTGGACTTGTAGGTGCTTATCTTAATTCTAATGATACTTGGGGGGCAATTATTGTAGATGGGATTCATGTGGATTTGGCTTCGGTAAGGTTGGCTTATAGACTTAAGAAGGGACGTTTATTTTTAGTTTCTGACGCTTCTTTTATAGAGCACCCAGTAAACGAATTTGAATTTGATGGTTTCAAAATTCATTATGATAACGGGAATTATTATACTGACGATGATAAGTTGGCAGGTTCATCAATTAGTATGCACGATGCTTTCAAAAAATGTGTGGATGAGGTAGGAATTTCTATTTTTGAAACAATGCAGATGAGTTCTACTTTCCCTGCTCGCTATTTAGGCATAGAAAATGAGTATGGACATATCAAAAAAGGTTATAAAGCTGATTTGGTAATTCTTGATAGATTTTTAGATATTAAAAAGGTAATAAAAAATGGGAAAGTCATAGAAAAAAAAGAGGCATGTCTAGTATAAATATAGATTAGCTGTTATATTTGCATTCTTATTGGCCCCGTAGCTCAACTGAATAGAGCACTACATTACGGCTGTAGAGGTTTCAAGTTTGAATCTTGACGGGGTCACTAAAAGCTCTTCAATTAATTTTGAAGAGCTTTTTTTATACTCTAACTTCTTTTTAAATTACCTACACAGACGAGCTGGCATCATATTTGTTTAACTCTTTGCTTATCACCAACAAATAAGAGGCTATGAGTTACACTTTTATCTTGATTCAAGAAGTAAATTGTTTTAGTGGTTACATCAGTGAAGTACCTCAGGTAAGTTTTAGAAATGAGTCTAAAACCAACCTAAAACAACAACTAAGAGGGAAATTAAAACAAATCATAGGGGATGAAATCCTAAATGCAAAAATCAAGACTATTGTAAAATTTCCTTGATTTACATTTTTTGAAGAAAGTCAATTATATCTACACCGTCTGCATAATCACTAATTTTAGGCGATTGTGTTTGTCCCAAAAGTACAGACCCTTTTATACTTTTAATATTGCTTGCCACACATTGTAAAAATTCTTTTTGGTCTAAAACTTTCTTCTTCACCTCACCCAAGGTTTTGTACGTTTCATAAAACAATACTGAAAGAGGCGAATGCAATCCATCATCTTCTGTCACCATCAAAAAACCTGTGTCGAGATGCTCCCGCCCATTAATTAAATACACCGACTTGTGATAATTATAATTATTATCATATTTATGCTGGTAAATAACTCGGCTATAAGACTGTAATGAGTCTAGCATAAAAACAAAATCATAACCTTCTGGCACATATACCTTAGTTACATTTCGACAACCCAGACCATAATATCTAAAAATATCTTTACCTAATGCTTCTATTTCTTCTTTGGACTCATCTCCCGACAGAACTGCTACGGATGTTCTGCTTTTTCGTATCACGTTAGGCAGTTTACTAAAATACGTCTCAAAATATCTTGCTGTATTGTTGCTTCCTGTTGCAATTACTGCGTCTAGGTCATTCAGTACCAATTGCTCAACAAAATAAATTTTAAACTCACTTTCTATTTCTAACAAGTGATTGACCAAAAACTTAAGTAAAACTTCATCTTGTTGGCTCGGTTTTATATAAGCTTCACAACCACTCAATAAAACCATCAATAAATCATGAAATCCTACTGCAGGAATATTTCCAGCCATTACAATTCCTATTTTTTTATCCAACGGAACCTTTAAGTCATATTGAGCCACAAAACTACTCATGTTGGATTCTTCTAATAAAACCTTGATTCCTTCTATTGCGGCGAGCACACTTTCCTCGTCAAACCAAGCGTTATGAGCATGTGTAGCATGGATTAATTCTTCTAAATCATCTGGATGAATATGATTCAAATATCTCCCTAGACCTGACAATGCACTGATTCTATTCTTTAAATCCACCTTAAAATAAGTTTTATTACTTCAATAAATACAAAACTAACATAATTTAGGTGTTTTTTTAGCTTTTAGTTATTACCTTTGCACCAATATCAAAAAACACAGAATACCAGTATGGCTATTATTATAACAGAAGAATGTATCAACTGCGGAGCTTGTGAGCCAGAATGCCCAAATACTGCCATTTATGAAAATGGTGCTAATTGGAATTATGCAGAAGGTACTGAGCTAACCGAAATAGAGTTGGAAGACGGGAGTTCAATGGATGCGTCCGAAACTCAAGCACCTATTGAAGAGGCTGCTTTTGGTGCTAACGGAGAAGAGTTCTACTATATCGTCCCTACCAAGTGTACGGAATGTGTAGGTTTTCACGAAGAGCCTCAATGTGCGGCGGTATGCCCAGTAGATTGTTGCGTACCTGATCCTGATACAGAAGAAACAGAAGAAGAACTATTGGCTAAAAAGGCTTGGTTACACGCCGAAGCTTAAAAGTTATTCACATATATACAAGCAAGCCTCTAGTTTTTGAACTAGAGGCTTTTTTATTTCCTTTTATTTCGACATTTTGGGTCGAGTTAAAATTTCAAACAATACTTTATAGATGAATACAGTAGACAAATATAATTTCGCAGGTAAGAAAGCAATCGTTCGTGTAGATCTTAACGTTCCTTTGGACGGGAGTTTCAACATTTCAGACGAAACACGTATAAAAGCAATAATCCCGACGGTCAAAAAAATATTATCGGATGGTGGTTCTGCAATATTAATGTCTCACTTAGGCAGACCTAAAAATGGTCCTGAAACAAAATTCTCTTTAAAACACATTGTATCCAAACTATCAGAAGTGTTTGGTGTAAATGTGAAATTTGCTAATGACTGCATCGGTCAAGAGGCAAAAGACCTAACTTCAAACCTACAAGCAGGTGAAGTATTACTTTTAGAAAACCTTAGATTTCACAAAGAAGAAAAAGAAGGAGATATTGGGTTTGCAAAAAAATTAGCTGATTTAGGTGCTGATGTTTATGTAAACGATGCCTTCGGAACTGCTCATAGAGCCCACGCATCTACATCTGTAATTGCACAATTCTTTACAGAAAAAATGACTGGATACGTGATGACTGCGGAGCTAGAAACTGCTGACAAAGTACTTAACCACCCAATAAGACCATTTACAGCGATTATGGGAGGTGCTAAAATCTCTGACAAAATATTAATTATCGAACAATTACTTGACAAAGTAGACAACCTTATTATAGGTGGTGGTATGAGTTATACTTTTGTAAAAGCACTTGGAGGAGAAATCGGTCAATCACTTTGCGAAAATGACAAACTAGACTACGCTCTAGAGATTATGGAGAAAGCAAAAGAGAAAGGGGTAAATCTTATTTTACCTGACGACACTTTGTGTGGAAATGATTTCAGCAATGACTCTGACACCTTACTAGTAAAAAGAGGTCATATACCAGCCGAATGGGAAGGAATGGATATCGGTCCTGAAACAAGGAAGTCTTTCGCTGAAATCATAAAAGCTTCTAAGACTATCATATGGAATGGTCCAATGGGTGTGTCTGAATTTTCAAAATTTGCTCAAGGAACAATCGACATTGCTTACGCAGTAAAAGACGCTACCAAAAATGGTGCTTTCTCTCTAATCGGAGGGGGAGATTCTGCGGCTGCGGTTAATAATCTTGGCTTTGGTGATGACGTATCGTATATCTCTACTGGTGGTGGTGCATTACTAGAATACATGGAAGGGAAGACTTTGCCTGGTGTAGCTGCGATACAAGCTTAACCAAACTAATTTTCAAGTAAAAAGGACTCACAGTTTTATGAAATTGTGAGTCCTTTTTGTTTTGTAACAAACTATTTTTTTACTAGATTAGATACTATAATCTTTTTATTATGAGCGACAAACAAGTAGACATACGCAGTCTTGAACAAAGGCTAAATAATTTACTCAAAAAACAAGACGTTTTTTTTCGAGAGATTAAAGAAATCCGACACGATATATCTTTGCTAAAAGATGGATTTTCTATCTCAAGCCAAACAGAGCCTTCTCTAGTAAACGATAGCTTTGAATACAAACAAGCAGATACTAGCATTATCAAGCCTAGCTCACCATCTACAATGAAAGCACCTCGTGCTAAATCTAAAGCGATGGTGCCTGACCCTATCATCAAACTACCTTCTAAAAAAGATTTAGAAAAATTCATTGGAGAAAACCTGATTAGTAAAATTGGGATTATCATTTTGATTATCGGCGTAGGGATTGGCACAAAGTATTCTATTGAGCACAATCTTGTAAGTCCACTCACACGTATTATCACTAGCTACTTAATGAGTATTGGTTTACTCGGGTTCGGGATTAAACTTAAAAAGAAATACACCAACTACAGTGCTGTATTAGTAAGTGGAGCTATTGCCATTCTTTATACCACCACCTTTTTGGCGTATAACTTATACGAACTCATCCCTCAACCTATTGCCTTTGTGCTCATGCTTGTTTTTACCATTTTCACGGTGATTACAGCCTTACATTACAACAAACAAGTCATTGCACATATTGGTCTTGTTGGGGCTTATGCCGTACCTGCACTGCTAAGTAGCTGTGGAGGAAACATTATTGTATTCTTCTCCTATATCGCTTTAATTAACTTTGGGATATTACTGATATCAATCAAAAAGAATTGGAAGCCTCTTTACTACGCTGCTTTTGTACAAACGTGGTTAATATATGCTAGTTGGCTCATCGGACAATCAAACCTTCCCGAAGATTTTAACATTGCAATTATTTTCTCAATTGTATTTTTCAGTATCTTTTATGTTACATTTCTCGCTTACAAACTACTCAAAAAAGAATGGTTCAACATTGGTGATATAGTATTGTTACTGGCTAATTCAGGCGTGTTTTATGGTATTGGAATGTACATTCTTGCAGAGCATCCTTCAGGAAAAGAATTACTTGGGATTTTCACATTAATCAATGCCCTTATACATTTTGGAGTAAGTACGTTGCTACACAAACAAAAAGCTGTAGACAAAAACTTATTGCACCTTATCACTGGTTTAGTCTTAGTGTTTATCACTATTGCCATTCCTGTGCAGCTAGATGGGAATTGGGTAACATTGATTTGGGCAGCAGAAGCATTGGTTTTATTCTCTATCGGTAGAATTAAAAAAGTTGCTATCTATGAAATCCTGTCCTACCCTCTTATAGCATTGGCTTCTTTTAGCTTAGTAGAAGATTGGGGAAATGCATACGGGTTTGTGGGTGGGCATTATACAGCTTCTACATTTTCGTTTTTATTCAATATTCATTTTGCTAGTAGTTTGTTTTGCTTAATTGCTTTAGGAACAATCACCTACCTACATTTTAAATATAAAGAAGCTTTTAAACCTCAGTTAACTCCTATCATCAGTTACGGGCTCGGTGGTCTTTTTATCATCGCTTTTTATCAAACTTTTAGGTTAGAAATAAATATGTTTTGGGATCAACTGTACTCACAATCATTTATCACACGAGGAGATACATACAGTTACAAAATCTATAACGATAACTATAAATACTTTGGGACACTGTCTATCCTTTGCTACAGCATGGTATTTCTTGGAGCATTGTCTCTTGTTAATATACTAAAAATCAAAAACAAGACACTTGGAAAAATCAATCTAGGGCTTAACGGCTTACTTATACTTGTTTTCCTTTTGCAAGGGTTGTATACAATTAGCTTGTTACGTGACAATTATTTATTAGAAACGCCTGATTTTGAAATTGGATCAAGTGTATTTATCGTTCGATATTTATCTATTGTATTATTTATTGGTTTCGTAATTCTTAGTAAGAAGTATATTGACAAAGCATTTGTTGATGTAAAACCAAAGCTCATTATCATTAGCGAAATAGCTCTTGCCATTATCGGCCTATGGATACTAAGTAGTGAAGTGGTGCAGTGGCTAAGTTTAAATGGAATTGCTAATACTTACAAACTAGGTATTAGTATTGTTTGGGGCGTATACGCTATTATCTTAATCGGAATTGGAGTTTGGAAAAAGAAGCCCCATATCAGAATACTCGCCTTAATCCTTTGTGCCATAGCTGTATTAAAGTTATTTATTTATGACATATCACACCTTAACACCATACACAAAACTATTGTTTTTGTAGCTTTAGGAATAATATTACTCATCATATCATTTATTTACAATAAGTATGTTAAACATCTCGATAGTGAAAAATAATCTACTCATCACCTTTTTATTACTAATTTCTAGTCAATTACTTAGCCAGCATTATGAAACTGAACTAAACGGGACAACACAAGGTTGGGCAAAGCTCAATATCCCAGAACACTTGTACGAGAAATCGACTAGTTCAGCGTTAAAAGATTTTAGAATTTATGGTTTAAGCAATCAAGAAGACACGATAGAAGTACCTTATATCATACAAAGCCATACTGATTTTCATTTCAGCGAAAGTGATCCTTTTAAAATAATCAACCAAGCTTCGATAAATGGTGAGTTTCTATATACGATTGTGCAAGAAATACCTAAAATCATTAACACAATACAGCTAGACATTTCTCAGAACAATTTTGATTGGAAAGTAGATATAGAAGGAAGCCAAAACCAAAAGGAATGGTACAAGATTACTCAAAATTATCGAATCATGTCTATCGAAAATGAACTGACTGATTATAAATTCACTACTATTCGAATCCCATCTTCTCAGTACAAGTACTTCAGACTTAGAGTCAAAAGTAAAACGAAACCTACAATCACTGGTGCCACATCTCAAAAAGATTCTACTATTTTTGGTAAATACATTCAGTACACTATACAGAACATAAAAAACTCACAAGACAAAAAGCAAAAACAAAGTGTTTATGAAATCACACTTCAGCATAAAGTTCCTTTATCGAGGTTGTCTTTTTTGATTAATAATGAAAAAGATTATTACCGCCCATTTAGGTTATCTTACAGTAAAGACAGCGTCAGAAAGTACTATAACACCATTACTAGTGGTGTATTGCATTCACTCAATTCAAGTCAATATGAAACAAATAATACGAGTGTCAAATACTTAAAACTCATCATTCAAAACTTTAATAACCCCCCTCTTGACATTGACTCAATTATACTAGAGGGTGTAAGTGAAGAGATAGTGGCTCTGTTCCCAGACAATGGCACAAAATACTGGGCAGAATACGGAGATAAGAACAAAACTAGACCTCGCTATGATATACAACACTTTGACAACACCATCCCTAAAGTAATACCAACACTTAATTTTGGTATAGAAACATATAAAAAGCCTATTTCATCACCAGAACCAAAACCATTATTTAATCAAACATGGCTTTGGTCTATTATGCTTGTCATTATCGGAATACTCGCTTGGTTTTCGATAAAAATGCTAAAAAGCAGTTAGAACACAGGCAATAAACTAATCAAGATGAAAGAAAAGCCTAGACTTTCTAGATTAACTGCTATCCTAACCCAGTTACAGTCAAAACAAATATTGACAGCACGAGAAATTGCTGAAAAACATAATGTAAGTATTCGAACGATATATCGCGATATTCGAACCCTTGAAAATTCAGGGATTCCAATCATTACGGAAGAAGGCAAAGGATATTCTTTAATGGATAGTTTTAATCTTCCGCCAGTAATGTTTACTGAAAAAGAAGCAAATGCTTTGATTACTGCGGAACAACTTATATTAAAAAATAAAGACAGATCTTTCACTATAGAATATCAAAATGCAGTTTCTAAAATAAAATCAATTTTACGCCATTCACAAAAAGAAAAAATTGAACTCTTATCTGAAAGAATATATTTCAGAAATAACGCAGAAAATCAGAAAACAAGTGATTATTTAATGACCATTCAATCTGCTATTTCAGATTTTAAGCTTATTGAAATTGAATATCAATCTTTACACGGAGAAAACACTAAACGAACCATTGAACCTTTCGCTTTATACAGCACTCAAGAAAATTGGCTTTTAATCGCTGTATGTAAATTAAGAAATAATTTTAGGGTTTTTAGATTAGATCATATTCACAAATTGATTGTTCAAAGCCACCATTTTGAATCTCAAAAAATAACACTTCAAGAATATTTTGAAATTTGTAGAGAAAAACACCTAACAACCCCTGACATACCTTTGTCATAACCTTCATTTACTTTTGCAATATTATAAATCATAAAAACATGGACAAAGTAACTGTTAAAGCATTTGAAGTAATCGGTATTTCAATAAGAACTACCAACGAAAACGAACAAGCAGCAAAAGACATTGGAGAATTATGGAATAAATTTATGTCGGAAGGAATTATTGAAAAAATTCCTAATAAAGTTGATAACACTATTTATTCAATCTACACTGAATATGAAAGTGATTATACAAAACCATATACAACAGTTTTGGGTTGTAAAGTTGAGCACCTAAATGAAATACCCAACGGAATGGTTGGTAAATCTTTTAAAGAAGGGAAATATATTAACTTTTCTACTAAAGGAGACTTAACAAAAGGATTAATTATTAATAAATGGAAAGAAATATGGAAAATGGATTTAGACCGAGTTTATTCTGCAGATTTTGAAGTATTTGGAGAAAAAGCACAAAACCCAAATGATGCAGAAATTGATATTTTAATTGCTATAAAGTAATCTCTACTAAAAATGATTCGAGAAACTGATAAGTATTATTTAAACAAAGAAGAACCTAATAGAAGTTGTTTACTTGCTTTAAGAGAAATTATTCTTAAGCAAGATGATGACATTTCGGAAACAAGAAAGTGGGGAATGCCTTGTTTTTGTTACAAGAAAAAAATATTCTGCTATCTTTGGATTGACAAAAAAACAAATGAGCCTTATCTCTTAATGGTTGAAGGAAAACACTTAAACTATCCAGAATTAGAAATAGGGGATCGTTCTCGAATGAAAATATTTAGAGTAAGCCCTAATAAAAACTTACCAATTAGTTTTATTAAATCACTACTAAATAAGGCTTTAAATTTATACAGAAATGGGACTATAAAAGCCAAGTAAATTCATTGTGAATAGTGTAAGGGTCTAGGTGATTGAACCAAAACTCAATTACCTAAACCCTTATTACTGCTCATACACAATTTAGATTTATCTATTTTTCACACAAAACACTTATCTAACACTAAGCTATGCCTGTTAGACGTAAAAGTATAATAGCACCAACCCTTGAGTTGGTTAACTTCTTTTGGACCTAACCACTTGAGTGATTTTTTTAACTCCTTCTCGAAAAGAGCCAAATCAAAACTTACTTTAGACAAAATCTTTTTAATAAACTCTAACATGTTTTTCATATTTAAATCAGTGTTTTAGTTCCAACCTTACTCACACTTCAACGATAAGATAAGTGATTTAGTTCACAAACACATTCTTTTTTTCTATAAAAACAAAAAAAAGTATCTGTCAGTTGATGAATGTTTTACAATACACACTAATTATATTATGGCTATATACTCTGCACTTCAGCTGGTCTGTGTATTTTCTTTACCAAACCTTGTAATACTTTACCTGGTCCACACTCTATAAAAACTTCTGCACCGTCTTCAATCATATGTTGTACAGATTGTGTCCATTTTACTGGAGCTGTCAATTGAGCAATTAAATTCTTTTTAATTACCTCTACATCCGTTTCAGGATTTGTTGTCACATTTTGATATACTGGACAAACTGCTTTGCTAAAAGAAGTTGCGTTAATCGCTTTTGCTAACTCTACTCTTGCAGGCTCCATCATTGAACTGTGAAAACCTCCACCTACTGGTAATGGTAAAGCACGTTTAGCACCAGCTTCTTTAGCCAATTCACAGGCTTTCTCAATTCCTTCTTTACTTCCCGAAATAACTAATTGCCCTGGGCAATTATAGTTAGCCGCTACAACACCTTCTACTTGAGCACAAACATCCTCTACGGCTTTATCTTCCAAACCAAGAATGGCTGCCATTGTAGATGGATTTTGTTCGCAAGCTTTCTGCATTGCCAAAGCTCTTTTATAAACTAGTTTTAATCCATCTTCAAAACTCAATGCACCTGCTGCTACTAAAGCCGAAAATTCACCTAAAGAATGTCCTGCCACCATACTTGGTGTAAAATCCTCTGCTACCAATGCAGAAATTACCGAATGCAAAAATACTGCTGGCTGAGTAATATTAGTTTGTTTTAGTTCTTCGGCAGTACCTTCAAACATTACTTTTGTAATTTCAAACCCTAAAATCTTATTTGCTTGTTCAAATAATTGTTTTGCTTTCGCTGATGATTCATATAAATCTTTACCCATTCCTGAGAACTGAGCTCCCTGTCCAGGGAATATATAAGCTTTTTTCATCTTAATTCTATTTGTTATTTTTTTATCCTCTACGTTTTTGTCCAAAAACGCATTAATTTTATCTACATCCAATGACCTAGAGATTTTACCAAAGGCATCTATACTGATATCAAGTCCTTCAAGGTCTTTGTGTACTTTTGGTTTTTTCTCCTCTCCCATTAGGCTTGTGCTTTTACTGGTAAGACTTCAATTGCTTTTTTAAGCCTAGCCGATACTTCTTTTTTTCCTATCAGCTCTAATACTGGCATTAAGTCTGGACCACTTCCTTGCCCACTTACAGCTACTCGCAATGCTTGCATCACTTTCCCTAAGCCTACTCCATGCTTTTCTAGTACTTCTACCAATTTTTCTTTTATAGTATATTCAGTAAAGTTACCCATATTAAGAATCTCTTCTGCATAATCACTAAAAACAGCTACTGCATCAGTCGTCCATTTTTTCTTTACTGTTTTGGAATCATATTCACTTGGAGCATCAAAGAAATATTTAGCTTCTGTTATCAATTCTGTAGGAAAAGTAATTCTCTCTTTTAATAATCCCGCGATAATTTCGGCTTTTTTAGCAGAGCATTCTTGTCCTTTTAAATCATCCAATAAGTATTGAGCCAATTCAACATCTGTTTGTTGACGTAAGTATTGCTGATTGAACCATTTCACTTTATCAAAATCAAACCTAGCTCCTGATTTACCAATTCTAGCCACAGAAAACTCTTTCTCTAATTCTGCTAGTGTAAATAGTTCTTCATGCGTTCCTGGGTTCCAACCTAATAAAGACAAAAAATTGATTACTGCTCCTTTTAAGAAGCCACTTTCTTTATACCCTTTTGATAGATTCTTAGTCTCTGGATCTATCCAATCTAATGGAAACACAGGAAACCCCAATTGATCGGCAGCTCTCTTGCTTAACTTCCCTTTACCGTCAGGCTTAAGGATAAGCGGAAGATGTGCAAATTGTGGCATCTCATTTTCCCATCCTAAATATTTGTATAACAAAACGTGTAACGGTGCTGATGGCAACCATTCCTCCCCACGGATTACATGCGTTATTTTCATCAAATAATCATCCACCACATTTGCTAAATGATATGTAGGCATCCCATCCGATTTCATAATGACCTTATCATCTATTGCAGACGAATGAACCATTACCCAACCTCTTACCATATCATTTAACCTTATTTCCTCTTTACGAGGCACCTTAAGCCTAATCACATAAGCCTCTCCAGCATCCATCTTACGCTTCACTTCATCCTCTGGCAACGTTAACGAATTCTTCATCGACATACGAGTGATAGAATTATACTGCGGTGATGCCACACGAGCCGCTTTTAGTCGTTCACGCATTTCAGTAAGCTCATCTGGAGTATCAAAAGCATAATAAGCATGCCCCTCATCCACCAACTTCTGTGCATACTGCATATACATTGGCTTCCTATCCGATTGGCGATAAGGACCTACCTCACCCGGATTCCACGGACTTTCATCTGGTACAATACCTAACCATTCCAAAGAAGATTTGATATACTCTTCAGCTCCTTCTACATAACGTGTCTGGTCTGTGTCTTCTATTCTTAACAAGAATTTTCCACCTTGGTTTTTGGCAAATAAATAATTGTATAATGCGGTACGAACACCGCCGATGTGTAATGCCCCAGTAGGACTGGGTGCAAATCTTACTCGTACTTCTCTACTCATAGTGACAAAATTAACGCTTTAGACTAGTTTATCAAAACTATTCTAAGTCTTAGAATAAAAAAAATATTTTTATTCCTGAGTGCACAATATAAATCAACTAATAACTAACTGACAAATTCATCTTTTTAATACAATAATATAGCCTAGTTCACATATTGTTTGTACTTTAGTGCCTAATGGGAAAACTCAAAAAAACAGCAGAAAAAATATTATATTTTTTCCCCGTACAAATCATTATTACTCATTTGCGTAAAAATCAAATTTTACTACTGTTTTGGGCTGTTCTTTTCAGTATACTCACCAATGGTTTTGGATCAAACGTAGGACTCCCTTACTTATTATTAGACCCTGAATATCTTGGTCAAGTCTCTTTTCTAAGTATGTTTATTATGGGGTCTGCTTACGGGATTTACACCATTGCTTTCTTTCTCACCTCATATATTTTAGATGCTCATAAATTTCCTTTTTTAGCTACTGTCAAGTACCCTTTACTTAGATTTAGTGTAAACAACAGCCTAATCCCCCTTGTTTTCTTAAGTCTCTATTTAATTAAATTTTATAACTTTCAGTTAGAGTCGAGTTTTCAAAGCACTGCTAAAACCATTAAAGAAAGTATTGGGTTTTTCTCAGGATTTTCCCTTATACTTACCCTCCTATTTCTATACCTTACTTTTGCTCAAAACAGGTTTTTTAAAACCATGGTGGATAGCCTAGACTTTACACTCAAGAAAAAAAGAATTAACACCGTTCGTGTTATCAAAAAAATGAATGAAGCTCAGAAAAATAAGTTTGTGATTCGTTCATATCTCTATAATTTTTGGAAAATCAAAAAAGTAGATGCTACGGCTATATTTTTAAACAAGGAAGCTATACTGAAAATCATTGACAGACATCACCTTAATGCAACTATTGTGCAAATTGGACTTTTTCTCTTAATTATTGGGATTGGGGTTTTTAAAGAATATAGTCTCTTACAGATTCCTGCGGCTGCAAGTGGATTTCTTTTATTTTCTTTCTTTGTGATGTTTACTGGTGCTTTTGCTTACTGGTTTCGCAATTGGACAATTACTGGGATTATTGCCATCCTTCTTATTTTTAATTTCTTTATGAAAAGAGATTTTTTAGACAGTCCCTACCAAGCTTTCGGTCTCAGCTATGACGAAGTAAATACACCGTATAATCTTGACGAAATCGAAAAACAAAATTCAAAATCTCAATATGATTCAGATAAAAAAAACACATTAGAAATTTTAAATAATTGGAGAAAACAGTTCCCTAAAGCCAAAAAACCAAAAATCATATTTTTAGCGACAAGCGGAGGAGGTCAAAGGGCTGCCTTATGGACAACTCATACCTTACAATACATAGACAAGGCGTTAGACAATAAATTAATGCGACACACCAAGCTCATAACAGGGGCTTCTGGAGGACTTATTGGAGCAGCATACTATAGAGAATTATACCTCCGAAAAATCAACAAAAAATTAGAAACCATTAACGATAACAAGTACTCTTATAATATCGCTAAAGACTTACTAAACCCTATGATTTTTTCTATCGTAGTCAATGATTTATTTTTTCGGTACAAGAAATTTGAGTACGAAGGCAATCAGTATTTTAGTGGAAGAGGTTACACCTTTGAAAAAACATTAAACAAAAACACAAATAACATTTTAAACAAAAAAGTAAGTGACTACACAAGTGATGAGTTTACGGCAAAGATACCAATGTTGCTAATATCACCTACAATAATAAATGACGGGAGGAGATTATACATTTCTACTCAGCCCATTAGTTACATGAACAACGTCTCTCATAAAGAAAATAGGACTTTTGTACCTCGGCAAAAGGGAATTGATTTTAATACTTTCTTTAAAGAAAAAGGTGCAAAAAAGCTAAAATTACTATCCGCACTAAGAATGAACGCTTCTTTTCCTTATATATCTCCTTTTGTAGAGCTTCCTACGGAACCAAAAATAGAGGTGATGGATGCAGGCTTATCTGACAATTATGGTATATCGGATGCTTTGCGGTTTATGACCACATTTGAAAACTGGATAAAAGAAAATACTTCGGGAGTCATTATTGTCTCGATAAGAGATTCCGAAACCGACCCTGAAGTTGAAAAACCAGATGCTCCTTCTCTTTTCAAAAATCTATTCAACCCAATCGGAACTATCTTTAATCACTGGGAGTACATTCAAGATTTCAGTAATGATAATCAGATTGAATATGTAAGTAAATTATTCAAAAATAAATTTAATGTCATTTCTTTTTGCTACGACCCTAAGCCTCACAACTGGAGGAAACTAAAAGAGAAAGACATTGACCCAGATAGGATGGAAAAATTAAATCAGCAATCTAAAGCCTCTCTAAGTTGGCACTTAACCATCCGAGAAAAAGAAAGTATTATGCGTACGATTGAAGAAGATTACAATCAAGAAATGCTCAACAATCTTAAAAATCTATTAAATGAATAGGCTTAAAGCCAATATATTTTTATTTTTTTTAAGTGTATCCTTTTGTACTATTGCTCAGCAGTTTAAAGACATCAACACGCTTCAAAGCATACCAGTATACATTACAGGGGTCAATAAAGATTTTTTATCCCTAAACATTAGTGGGTTTACAACAAAAAAAACTAGTGACAGCGTACAAATAAATGCTTTTGGCTATCAATCTATCAAAACCACTCTTTCAGATAGCGTGATTTTCCTATCTCCTACCCTTATCGGAAACACGAATTACAGTCACCCTCAAGCAATCGAAATCATCAAGAAAATACATCACAACAAAAAAACAAATGATCCAGAAAGAAGTACTGGTTTTGAGTATTTCTCTTATAATAAATTTTATATCTCTTCCGAGAAAATAAAACTCAAGTCAAAACCTGTTGCTAATTTTTTACGGAAGTACTTCAGTCTCAACCTTAATATCCCTACGGTAGATGACAAACACTTTATATTAATCGAGTCAGAGTCTAAACGAAACTACAAGTCACCCATTAATGATGAGGAAACAATTATAAAGAGTAAAATCACAGGAATCAACAAGCCCAACTTCATTACTATCAACTCGCAGGTAAACAGTCTCTCTCTTTATAAAAACTTTTTAGATATCGCAGCAAAATCATACACAAATCCCATTCCACCTACTGCTCGAAAAAGATATGTTTTTCAATTAATTGATACTATTAACACCAATACAAACCAATATTACATTATTAAATTTAACCCTAAAAAAGGGGCGAAATTTGAATCTCTATCAGGTATTATAATTGTAAGTAAAAAAGATTGGGGTATCAAATATTTTAGTGCTAGACCCAGTATTAAAAGAGGTAAAACTACTATTTCTTATCACCAAAGCAACAATTATCATAAAAACTATTGGTTCCCAAACACCATCCTCACTAGTATCACACCACAAAACTTAGGATCAAAAAAAAGTAGCTTTACCGCCACCAGCTTATCAATCATTTTTAATCACAGCCGAGAGTGTAGTAAGAAAAAATTTACTGATATTGCTTTAAAATTCACACCAAAGATAGATAGTAACATAAACAGAAAAGTACCGCTTAGTAAGAAAGATCAAAACACTTATACGTTCTATAAAGGATTGGGACAAATTCACAACTTTGACAAAGTCATAAAAATAGGTGAACATCTCTATAATAAAGAAGTCTACCTTAAATACTACACAATGTTTTTTGACCAAGTAGTCAGGTACAATAAATATGAAAAATTACGCCTAGGACTAGGGATGAAAACTAACGACAAGATATCAAAGAAAATAAACGTAGGGGGATTTATTGCTTATGGGTTTGGGGATGATAGGGCTAAGTATGGAGCAAACGTTAAGTTCAAAATTATTAAAGAAGAAGTACTTACACTCAACATAGAAACTCAAACTAATGACATAGAATCTGGAGCAAACAGCTTCATCAATTCACCTGCACAGTACTCATCTGAATGGCTTCGTAAATTAAAAGTAGCTAGAATGGATCGTATCATAACTCATAAAATAGAATTATCCAGTCACCCTATTCGCTTTCTTACTACTCAGGTTTATTTTCAGCACATCAATTACAAACCTAATTACGACTATGAATTTAACGGGTTAACTCGCTTCAAATACAATATAACTGGGCTAAACCTACGATATTCATTTGGAGAATTATTTCTTAAAATAGAAGAAGAAAAGGTGGCCCTCAAAAATAATTTCCCTATTTTCTTTTTACACTTTAACCACGGTAAGGCTTTACAAAGTTCTATTGATGATTTTTTTAAAGTAGAAAGCAAAATAGAATACTCTTTACAGTTCCCCACTTTTGGGACATCACTCTTTCAATTACATGCTGGAAAAAATTATAACCAGACACCTTATGTTCTTAATTTTAACGGAAAAGGAAGTAGAGAAATTGCTACTGTTGCTCATAATAGTTTTGAGACCATGAAGTATAATGAATTTACAAATGACCAATTTCTAACCTTATACTCCACCCATAATTTCGGATACCTTAATTTTCTTCGTTGGAAAAACTTTCGACCAAAAGCCCATATAGCTTTTAACATGGGGTATGGAAAACTCAAAAACTCATTTTCGCATCAAAAAATAAATGTCCAAGATTTCTCCAAAGGCTACTACGAAGTCGGTTTTCTGATTAAAGAGCTAGTGCAAATTAAAGCCGCAGTCCTCAAAATCAACTTTGGGATTGGTATTTATCAACGTATTGGTAATTATGCTTATGCTAAAACAATTGACAATACTGTCTTAAAAATAGCTTTAGGGTTTAAACTATAAGTTAACCTCCCTATAAAATGAACTTTATAAGTTAAGTATGTGTTAATTTCTTATTAAAAGGGGAATTAGTAAGTTATTTTGTAATTTGGGATTGTAAAACACAAAACATATATGGGAACAGAAACAGACATCTGGTATTTCGAAAACGTTGACTTATATAATATATTTTGTCCTCACAAGGTAAAAGGAGTAGATGAAAAACATGAATTTTCTACATATAGCAAAGGCAACTATGTTTATTTTCCAGACGAACGTTCTTCTCACATCTACTTAATAGCTGACGGAAGAATAAAAATAGGCACTTACAACACTGACGGGAAAGAAATCGTAAGAGCTATTTTATCTAAAGGTGAAGTTTTTGGAGAAAAGTCAATATTAGGAGATCAGACATCTACCCGTAGGGAATTTGCTCAGGCAATGGACTCTAATACATCTATATGCCCACTTACTGTAGAAGATATGCAGGAGTTAATGAAAAACAATCGGGAATTAAGTATCAAAATGACTCGTTTGATTGGTTTTAAGCTACTAAAAGCCGAACGGAGAATTGAGTCAATGGTTTACAAGGACGCTCGCACTAGAATTATAGAATTCTTATGTGATTGGGCAGACGAAAAAGGACAGAAAATAGGTTATGAAACTTTAGTAAAAGGTTTTTTTACTCACCAAGATATTGCAAGCCTCACGGCCACGTCTCGGCAAACCGTCACAACTACTCTCAATGACCTGAGAGAAAAAAACCTACTCACTTTTGACCGTAAGAGACTATTAATTAGAGACTTAGAAAAACTAAAAATAGAAGTATCAAAATAGTATATGCCAGCAATCAAGCAGACATTATTTCTTCTACTTACCCGACTAGGGATTATCTTGGTCAGCATGGCTATTCTCCGCATATTCTTCACTCTATACAACCATGTATACTTTGACCTTTGGGGATGGATTGAACTAATAAAAGGACTTAGAATTGACTTAAGCTATAGCATATACGTCTTCTCTCTTTATTTTTTTACCCAAATTATTTTTCCAAATAAATTAAAGACAATCAAACTTGCCCTGTTCTTACTTGGTTTTATGCTTGTGATTATTCCTGAGTTAATAGATTGGGGATATTTTAGCTTTGTTCAAAAAAGACTCACTAAAGACGTTTTAATTTACTTAAGACCTAACGGAGAATTTTGGGCTCTCGCTCCTAAATTCATATGGGATTACAAATGGTCTCTTCTATCATTTATAATACTATTGTTCTCTGTAAAACATTTTTTTACCAAAGTAGAAAAAACATTAGCCCCAACAAGCTGGGTTCAAAAAATAGGAATTTCAATAGTATGGATTACCTTTACAATAATAGCTGGTCGTGGTGGCTTGCAGCACCGCCCCCTAGAGCTTGCTAATGCTGTAAAAGGAGTCTCTCCTCAAAACATCCCAATTGTACTAAACTCAGGATTTTCATTATTCTCTTCCTTCTTTGTAGGTGGAGTTCAACCTGTTCACTACATGAGTACAGATGAAGCTCAAAGCTACTTTTCTCCTCAAAAACACAGTAAAAAAGACACAAATACTCACTTTAAGCCTAATATTGTTATTCTTATTCTCGAAAGTTTCTCTCAAGAATACATTGGGTATTACAATCATTCAAGTAATTCGTACACTCCCTTTTTGGATTCATTATTAAAAAAATCAATCACTTATAAAAGAGCTTACGCTAATGGAAAACGTTCCGTAGAAGCCGTACCAGCAATTTTGGCAGGCCTACCTTCTCTTATGTCTGATCCTTATATATTTTCTAGTTATGCTACAAACTCTATTAGAGCATTGCCTAGTATCCTCAAAGAGTATGGTTATAACACAAGCTTTTATCATGGTGGTCATAATGGCACAATGGGTTTTGACGGATTCTGTACTGCAGCAGGGATAGATGATTACTATGGATACAATGAATATACTGGTGATAAAAAAAAAGACTTTGATGGGAATTGGGGAATCTTTGATGAACCTTACCTACAATACTTCGCTAAAGATTTATCTCAAAAAAAAGAACCGTTTTTCTCTAGTTTATTTACATTATCATCCCATCATCCTTACACAATACCTCATCAGCATAAAGGAAAATTTAAAAAAGGAACTTTAGACATCCACCAATCTGTTAGATATGCTGACTATTCTTTACAACAATTTTTCAAAAATGCTTCCAAAAAATCATGGTTCAAAAATACCATCTTTATCCTTACAGCAGATCATACTGCACAAGCCAGTTCTCACGAATATGGAAACATAGAAGGGAAATACCGCATTCCTTTAGCTATATATAACCCTACAAATTTAAAAATAAAACTCAACACCAATCAAATCACTCAGCAATCCGACATTATGGCGATTGCTCTAACTATACTAGGAAAAGAAAATAACTACCTAAGCTTTGGAAACAACTTAGGTCAGGAAGAAAACTGGGCAGTAATGTACAATGACAATAAAGTACAACTTATTACAAAACAACACGTTATACAAATAGATTATGAAGGAAAGCATCAAACATTCAAACTAAAAAAAGACGGACGACTCAAGAAAGTAGAAGGACAAGAAAAAGATATTCAAATCCTAAAATCAATTATGCAACAATACACTAGTGCTCTAATCAAAAATCAATTAAAATGAAAACATTAAGGAGAATAGGTAGAGTACTATTAGGACTTTTTTTTCTAGTTACCCTTACGGTAAAACAAATTGATTTCTCTCCTGTACAAACAAAAACGTACTACCAAGAAAGTTTGGCTCAAATAAAAGAGGTCAATCACGAATCCGTATCACAGTTTGTACAAGTAGGATACGGAAGAAGCTCAATTATGCCTAACAGAGATGAGTTTACTGTCGTAGGGCACAGAAAAAGAGGAAAAACTACAACTGTAATGGACTCGCTGGCTGTAAACGTCATCCTACTAAATAAAGAAACTATTTTCATCTCCTATGATTTGATTATGATTGTTCCTAAATTCAAAAAAGAAGTCACTTTTTTTATTAACGAAAAACACCCTAATATAAAAAACATTTATTTCTCTACCACTCACACTCATAATGGCCTAGGGGGGTGGGGAGACAAATTCTTAACGGCTTTCTTATTAGGGAAATATGATAATGAGCAATCTCAACACATCTCTAATCAAACCATTAAAGCCATTGTAACAGCTCACAAAAATACCACATCTGCTAGCTTTAATTATTCCCAAAAATCATTTCCTCATCATATTTCCAATCGAATATATGACGATGACAATGTAGATCCTTATTGGAGATCTTTAGTTTTTACAGATTCCTCTAATCAAAAGATTATATTAAACACTTACCAAGCCCATGCTACTCTCGTCGAGTCCGACACAATGATCATCTCTAGAGATTATCCTGGTATGGTTAATGACAAATTAGAAAAAGATACTAACATCATATTTTCTATGTATATGGCGGGAGGAGTAGGCAGTCATCACCCTCATTGGGACAATTACGGTATCAAAGCACTAAAATCTTATACCTCTTCTATTGCCGACACATTAGTAAACACGTTCTCTAATGAAGAAAGAAAATTTCAAAATATTGATTTTAATTTTCATACAATAAAACTAAGATTAAACGACCCTGTCTTTAGAATCACACAAAAACTTCAGTTACGCTCTTGGCTATTTAGCTTGGGCTTGGGCAAAGAAAAAAGTGTAACCATTGATATTTTAAAAATCAATAATACCTATATGATTTCTACCCCTTGTGATATTAGTGGTGAAATTACTCGTGAGCTCAATACTCAATTTCCTAATAAAAACATCATACTCACCAGCTTTAACGGGCAATACATTGGTTATATTACTCCAGACCATTATTATATTGAAAATAGTTATTTTGAAATGATGGAAATGAATTGGTACGGGCCTGGAAACGGTCAATATTTCTACGATGCTATCTCAACTTGGCTTAGTGCTGAAAAATAATCTCTTCTTATTCTTAATAAGAAAAAATATCATATACTATATTCTTAACAATAACTATAAAATTATAACTATGAAAAACGCAAGTAAAGTATTAAGCTTAGTATTTGTGCTAGGTGCAATGTCATTAAGTGCTCAAAGTATTAACAAAGACAAAGTAAAAGGCTATGAAAAAAATGCTGACAAAACTAAGAATGACATAGAAAACAAGTTAGACAAAGAAACTACAGCAAAAGTAAAGGGTTACAAAAAAAGTACTGGTAAAATAAAAGCAAAAGGAATCAACAAAGAGCGAAGTGCTGAATTTCTAAAAAAGAAAGAGCAGTTTAAACAAGCCAAGACTGCACACAAAGCTAAAAAAGCGTTAATGAAAGGAGATGTAAAAGAATTAAGAACTTTATTAAAATCCGAGAAAGAAGACACTACAGTAGATGTTGCGAAAAAACTAGCTTTAGCAGAAGAAATCAAAGCTCAGAGAGACGAATTATTGATTGGTATGAAATTCAAAGAAGAAAAACTGGCTAGCATGAAAGCTAGAATTGCTAGGGTTGAAAAAAAAATAGCTGAAAATCTTAAAAATTTATCTCCAGAAAAAATCACAGAGGCAAAAGGACTTTTAGAAAAAGCCAATACTAGGATAGCGAAATACGGAAACAATATCACTAAAGAAAAAACACGGCTAAACGGTTTAGACAAACTGCTTAACAGAGCAACTAAATAATATTCTCCTTTCACAAAACAGCGTCCGTTGCTAATTAACGGATGCTTTTTTTATGGCTTACTACAAATCCGATAGAGCTTTTACCGATTACGTACACAGTAGATTGGCATTACCCAATATTTATCAGCGTATAGGTTATATTCCTTTTGACTTACCCCCTAGATTAAGTCAAACCTTAGACATTACCAATGGAATAGACTATTCATTTCGAACTCAAAAAGGTGAATTTATCACCATTCAAGAGCGATTTAGAGCTTCTAGGTATTCTAGCTATAACGACATCACATTTAGGTACAGGAGGGACAATAATCCCTTTTCCGATAGACGAGAATCTGAATTTTACAAAATAAAAGCAACGCATTTTTTATACGGGATTACTAACGGGAACAAAAATGATTTTCAAAAAAGTGTAACAGGATTTCATAAGTTTTGTTTATTTAAAGTACAGCCCATTCTTCAAAAAATGGAAGCTGGAGAAGTTCTTATTAGCAACAAAATTAAACGCTCTATCATTAATGAAAAAAGATTAATTGTTCCGCATATCCAAAACCATGACGGATCATCTAGCTTTATTGCATTTGATGTAAAAATGATGAATGAGCTTTGGGCTGACGAGGTCATTGTCTTTCAAAAAGGTTTTTTTTAATCCGTTTTATTCAAAAAAAAATTCTGAGTCTTATTCTTATTGCATTTTCGTTCAAAAAGAGCGTAATTTAAAGATATGGAGTACAACCTAAGTATAAAAGAAGAGAACAAAGCAATTATCCGTGCATACCGTAAGCTTTTGCGTCATGCCAAACCAATTCTAAAAGAAGGTGACACCAAAGTAATCAAAAAAGCATTTAATGTTGCTGCTGACGCACATCGAGAGATGCGTAGAAAATCGGGAGAACCTTATATATTCCATCCAATAACCGTGGCTCAAATCTGTGTAGAAGAAATTGGGCTCGGTACAACATCTATCGTAGCCGCTTTACTACACGATGTAGTGGAAGACACTCCTATTACCCTCAACGAAATCCAAAAGATGTTTGGCAGAAAGGTCGCTAGAATAATAGATGGTCTAACCAAAATCTCTGGGGTATTTAAAAACACAGAAGACAAACAAGCAGAAAATATTCGTAAAATCGTAATGACCATGTCTGATGATGTGCGAGTTATACTTATAAAATTAGCCGACAGACTACACAATATGCGTACGCTAGGTAGTATGCCTCGCCATAAACAACTTAGCATTTCATCCGAAACACTATACATATACTCTCCCCTAGCACATCGTTTAGGTTTGTACAGCGTCAAAACTGAATTTGAAGATTTGTACTTAAAATACACCGACCCAGAGTATTATGAACTTATCAATAAAAAAATAAGTGAGAATCAAAGTGAACGTATCACTTTTATCCGAAAATTTATCCGCCCCATACAAAAACAATTACGAGATAAATTTTTCGAGTTTACTATAAAAGGAAGATCCAAATCTGCTTATTCTATTTGGAAAAAAATGAAATCTAAAAATGTATCTTTTGACGAAGTCTATGATTTATTTGCTATTAGAATTATTATCAAATCATTAAGAGATGACGAAAAATCAATGTGTTGGCAAGTTTACTCTGTTGTCACTGACTTCTACAAACCTAACCCCAATAGGCTCAGGGACTGGGTAACCACCCCAAAGGCAAATGGTTACGAATCCTTACACACCACCGTGATGTCCAGAAGTGGTAAATGGGTAGAAGTTCAAATTAGAACTGAACGCATGGATGATGTAGCAGAGAGAGGATATGCTGCACACTGGAAATATAAAAATAACGGAAAAGATTCCCCTAAAGACCGAAAAGAGGGGCTAGACATGTGGATGAACCGTGTGCGAAATATGCTACACACAGAAGGAAATGCCAAAGAATTTGTAGAAGAATTTAGAACCAACCTTTTTCAAGACGAAATATTTGTTTTCACCCCTCAAGGGGATTTGAATGTAATGCCTCAATCATCTACCGTGCTAGATTTTGCCTATGAAGTACACACTCAAATTGGTCACAAATGCTTGGGAGCAAAAATTAATCACAAACATGTACCCATTAATCATATCTTATCTAATGGAGATCAAGTAGATGTACTCACGTCACCTAATCAAAAACCTTCTAAAGAGTGGTTAAACGTAATCGTAACATCCAAAGCTAGAAAGCACATTAGAGATTTCTTAAATGAAGAAAAAAGAGAACTTGCACAAAAAGGAAAAGAAATCTTACAGAAAAAATTATTGCAGTATAATATACAACTCACCAAAAACTTGGAAAACCGTGTATGCAATATCTTTGACGAACCATCTGTCAAAGCAGTTTACGAACGAATTGGTACAGGGAAAATTGATATTGAAAAAATCAACTCTGTGGTGGACGTGCGAAAATTTTTTCCGAAACATATTTTAACAAAAAAAGCCAAAGCATTAAAAATCCGTTTACAAAGCGGTGAAAAATTCAATAACTCAGAATTAATATTAGGCGATGAAAGTTATAGCGGAATTCAATATGAACTATCCACCTGCTGTATGCCTATAAAGGATGATGAAATAGTAGGCATCATATCACCTAACAAAGGGGTAATCATTCACCGTGCCTCTTGTGCTAAACTTGTAGAAACAATATCTAACTTCCCACATAAAGCCATCAAAAGCTCTTGGTCTCGACATTTTTCAGATGCATCCATGGCACGCATAAAAATTTGGGGGAAAGATAGAGCATATATCCTTATAGACTTAATTAATATTATCTCTAAGCAAAACAACGCTTATATCCAAACAATGAAAGCATCTACAAACCAAGGTTACCTAGAAGATACTTTTGAGCTTCGTGTACAATCCAAACAACACGTAGAAACCATAATCAAAAACCTATTAGAAGTGAAAGGAATACTTAGAGTAGATAGATATGATAACGTTGAACTAGAATACTTATAAACACTACCAATAGTTACAGCCTTCATATAGTTTTTACAAAAAATAAACAGTATATTTGCTTTTTAGTTTAGACCAAGATATGGCATTAGACATACAAATATTTGAAGAAGTGAAACAAATCTTCACTTCTTTTCTTGAATCCAAAAGTTTAAGAAAAACACCAGAACGATACTCTATACTTGAAGAGATCTACTGTAAAGAAGGACACTTTAATGTTGACAATTTATTCATTAGTATGAATAACCGTAACTACAGAGTTAGTCGTGCTACGGTTTATAACACCCTAGACTTATTAGTAGAGTGTGACTTGGTAAGTAAACATCAATTTGGCGAAAACCTCGCTCAATACGAGAAATCTTACGGATACAAGCAACACGATCATATTCTCATGACGGATTCTGGGAAAGTATTAGAATTTTGTGACCCTCGTATTCAAACTATAAAAAGCACATTAGAAGAGATGTTTGACATAGATATCACACATCACTCTTTATATTTCTTTGCAAAAGAAAAAAAGAAAACAGATGAAAGTTGAGACTAACATACAAGGCAACAAAGTAACAGTTTCTCTAGAAGGAGACTTGATAGGTGACCAACACGGTATAGAGTTACTTACAATAATAAACAACCTTCTCGACAAAAACTTTTTGGATTTAGAGATAGACTTCAGTGACTTACGATACATGAACAGCACAGGTCTCGGAGTGCTAATCACACTATACACAAAAGTAAAACGAGTAAAAGGATCACTAAAACTTATAAACATAAACGAGCAAATTGTACGTTTATTTGAAATTACACAATTAGATAAAATATTTGAAATTCAAGCTAAATAATAAAAAAATGGCGGTTGATATACTATTAGGATTACAGTGGGGGGACGAAGGAAAAGGAAAAATCGTAGATTACTTAGCATCTAAATATGATGTAGTAGCTCGTTTTCAGGGAGGACCTAACGCAGGTCACACACTAGAATTTGACGGCATCAAACACGTACTACACCAAATTCCATCAGGAATATTTCATCCTCACATTACCAATGTAATAGGGAATGGCGTAATACTATCACCTACCATATTCAAAGACGAAGCCGAAAAACTTCTCAAATACGACATAGACATCACCAAAAACCTATTAATTAGTAAAAAAGCTCAATTAATACTACCTAGTCACCAATACCTAGACGAAGCTTACGAACTAGCCAAAGGAGACAACAAAATCGGTTCTACAAAAAAAGGAATCGGACCAACTTATCAAGACAAAATCGCAAGACAAGGACTAAGAGTCGGCGACATACTCTCTACCAACTTTGAATCTAAATACAAAGCATTAGTAGAAAAACACAAAATAATTCTAGACTTCCATAACTATGATTATAACGAATTAGAAGCAAAAGAAAAGACATTTTTCTCAGCTATCGAATTCTTTAAAAAATTTCAACTAATAGACTCCGAAATATACATAAACGACTGTCTAGCAAAAGGGAAAAGTATTGTAGCAGAAGGAGCTCAAGGCTCATTATTAGACATTGACTTTGGTACATATCCATTTGTAACCTCATCTACAACCACCGCAGCGGGTGCCTGTACAGGGCTAGGAATAGCCCCAACCAAAATCGGAAAAGTATACGGGATATTCAAAGCCTACTGCACAAGAGTAGGGAGCGGACCATTCCCTACCGAACTATTTGACAAAGATGGAGATGACTTATGTGATGTAGGTAGAGAATTTGGATCAACAACAGGAAGAAAAAGACGTTGCGGATGGCTCGATATCCCAGCCCTCAAATATGCCATCACACTTAATGGAGTTACCGAACTATTAATGATGAAAACAGATGTATTAGATGATTTTGACACCATCAAAGTATGTACCGCTTACAAACTCAAAGACGGCACTCAAACAGATGTGCTACCTTACGATTTGGACGAAATAGAAAGACCCGTTTATCAAGAGTTTACAGGATGGAAACAAGACCTAACCAAACAAAAATCTTTCAACACATTCCCACAAGCCCTACAAACGTATATTGATTTTATAGAGCTAGAAACAAAAATAGAATTATCTGTCGTTTCTGTTGGTCCAGACCGTACCGAAACTATCTATAAAGAATTAGAAACAGCATAACGTTTTTTTGGGGCATCCACTCGGCGATACCGTAACACCTTGTCGTCGATTATTATTTTGCCGAGTGTCGGGCTATCGCTACTCATCCCTTTTTATTTTTATACTTTTGTACTTTTGTACTTCGACAAACTCAGTATGATAAAAAAGGATTCAAACAAACCGCTCTGTCCCTATGCCATCCTACCTAGACAAAGAGCCTCAATTCTAACATTACAACAATACCATGAAAGAAATTGAACTAAAACTCTTACCAGAAATCGCCTACGACAAAGAAAAACTTAATCTATTTATTAGCCAAAAGTTTCAAGGGAAACACTTTTTAATTCTTCGGAGATCAATAGACGCTCGCCGAAAAAAAGTATTAGTTTTAGTCAAAATACAAGTTTCAGAAAAACCGATTTCAAACAATACTAAGTACCAAACAGAGAACCTCCCCCAAGTAGAAAACCAAGCCGAAGTAATTATTGTAGGCTCTGGACCGGCAGGATTATTTGCCGCACTCAAATGCATAGAAAAAGGTATTAAACCCATCGTACTCGAAAGAGGAAAAGATGTACAAGCCAGAAGAATTGACCTTGCTAATATCAACAAAAAGCACATCGTAAACCCAGAATCCAACTATTGCTTTGGCGAAGGAGGAGCAGGCACATACTCAGATGGAAAACTCTATACCCGATCCACAAAACGAGGAAATGTACAACAAATATTAGAAATATTAGTTGCTCACGGTGCCACCAAGAACATCCTTATTGATGCACATCCACACATCGGAACCAATAAACTACCAAAAGTCATTCAATCTATCCGACAAACTATTATTGAGCATGGGGGGGAAATACATTTCGACAAAAAAGTAACCGATATTATATTAAAAAACGAAACAATATTAGGCGTAAAATGTGGTAGACAAAGCATCAAAGGAATTGGAGTAATACTTGCCACAGGACATTCCGCTCGTGATGTATTTGAATTATTAAACAATAGAGGCGTAGCCTTAGAGGCAAAACCATTTGCACTAGGCTTACGAGTAGAGCATAGCCAGCAACTCATCGACTCTAGGCAATACTCTTGCGACAACCGAGGAAAATTTTTACCCGCAGCATCTTACAGCCTCAAAGCACAAATCCCTTACAAGGGTCAGAGACAAGGGGTTTTCTCTTTCTGTATGTGCCCTGGGGGATTTATTGTACCATCAGCCACTGCTCAAAATCAAGTAGTAGTAAACGGAATGAGCCCCTCTCGTAGAGATAGTAAATTTGCCAATTCAGGTATAGTTGTCACAATAGACCAAAATGATTTTCAAAAATATTCACACAAGGGAGCCTTGGCAGGCATGTACCTGCAACAAGAAATAGAAGAAAAAGCTTGCCTTGTAGCAGGAAGCACACAATCAGCACCTGCTCAACTTCTTAGCGATTTTGTCCGAAAAAAAATATCCAACACCCTACTAGACACCTCTTATCAACCTGGACTAGTATCGGCAGACCTCACAGAAGTTTTACCTCAAAAAGTATCCTATGTACTACAAGAAGGATTTAAACGTTTTGGCAAGAAAATAAATGGATACCTCACTAATGAAGCACAAGTAATTGGAGTAGAATCTCGTACTTCTTCTCCTGTCAAAATACCACGTAATAAAGAATCACATGAACATATCCAAATCAAACGACTATACCCTTGTGCCGAAGGAGCTGGATACGCTGGCGGAATAATATCTGCAGCAATAGATGGCGAAAATTGTGCTAAAAAATTAATTGAGCGTTATACTTAAACGGAATTTCACTCATATCGATAAACCATTTACTACACTCTATTTGTTATTTTACGTGACAAAGAGTACTAAATTTATATTATGAAAAAACTATTCTACATAACAATCTTGACAAGTTGTTCAAACAAAAGAATAGACAATTGTAAAGGTCATATCTTAGATTTAGAAATAAAATCATTCGGCAATTCAGAAAATAAAATCATTAACTACTACAAGACAGAAAATTTTCTTGAAATCATTGACACCAATCATCTTTTAAGGTTTGAAATACCTAGAAGAATAGCCTACTTTTTCCAACCCTCAATACTCGACTCAACCAAAAGGAAATATACATATAAAGTTAAAGAGTCCATTATTAAAACAGATGAGTATCAGTGGGACTTATACCAGTTTAACTATAATATGAGTCTAATTTAGATTGAATTGTTTTTTGCAAAATCGAGGAAAAATGATTTAGCATAACTGGTTAAGGTAAATTATTTTAACGAAGAGAGTGTAAAAACAAACAGG
>Ga0256845_1000169_pt1 | contig 60722 bp, 51 predicted proteins | sample RiftiametaG_FD_189101 | JGI IMG/M metagenome (GOLD analysis project Ga0256845, IMG submission 189101) | Tube worm associated microbial communities from hydrothermal vent at the East Pacific Rise, Pacific Ocean - Riftia | ecosystem: Host-associated > Annelida > Integument > Unclassified ...
AACTATGCAATAGAAAACAAAAATAGTTTTCTATTGTATAGCGATAAAGAACTACATCTATTTTGGACAATAACCAAAATGGTGTATTTCTAAATCGGGATTAACCCTTACTAAATGCCGTAAGTTCACTATTTCACAACTCCTACTGCATAAGTCGGGTTAAAATGACAGTCTAAAAAGTATTTATGTAAAAATAGAGTCAAAATTTCGTTTTGTTAATTTATTAAACACCAATGTCTTAATCTTTCCTAATATTGCGAAACCTTGACTTTTAAAACATTTTTTATTAAAAACTATACCAAATATTGAAACAGATTGGGTTTGTCGTTAATATACTCATAACCAAAACCTTTCGATTCAAGATTGTTAATTAATCTTTTGAAATTATCTCTATTGTTGAGTTCTATTCCTATTAAAGCGGGACCTTTTTCCCTGTTGTGTTTTTTTGAGTATTCAAAAAGAGTAATATCGTCGCCTTCGCCGAGAATATCGTTTACAAATTCGCGTAAAGCACCTGCACGTTGCGGAAAACGAATTATAAAATAGTGTTTTAATCCCTCATACATCAAAGCCCTCTCTTTTATCTCTTCGGTGCGGGTAATATCGTTGTTGCTTCCACTTACTATGCAACAAATATTTTTACCTTTTATTTTGTCTTTATATTTTTCAAGAGCTGCTATGCTCATTGCTCCCGCAGGTTCTACAACCATTGCATCTTCGTTGTATCGTTTTAAAATGGTGGAACAAACCAATCCTTCGGGCACTAAAACTATATCGGAAATAAGATTCTTACAAATATCAAAAGTAATGTTTCCGACTTGTTGTACTGCTGCACCGTCAATAAATGTATCAATACTTTCAATCTTCACAACTTTACTTTTTTCCATTGCCGCTTTCATTGATGGAGCACCTTCCGGCTCAACACCAATAAGTTTTGTTGCCGGACTCATTGTATTAAAATATGTTCCCACACCACTTGCCAAACCACCTCCCCCAATGGGCAAAAACAGATAATCAAACGAATATTCGGCTTGTTGAAGAATTTCCAATCCTATGGTAGCTTGTCCTTCAATAATTTTTTTATCGTCAAACGGATGAATAAATTCAAGATTTTCTTTTTCAGCTGTTTTTATTGCTGCATCATAGGCTTGGTCGTAAGAGTCGCCGATTAAAATTATTTCAACGGCATCTTGCCCGAACATTTTTACCTGCCTCACTTTTTGTTTGGGTGTGGTTTCGGGCATAAAAATTTTTGCTTTGGTGTTTAATTTCAATGCCGAAAAAGCGACTCCTTGTGCGTGATTTCCCGCACTAGCACATACTATTCCTCGCGAAAGCGAATCTTTTGAAAGTGAAGAAATTTTATTGAATGCACCTCTGATTTTATAAGAACGCACTTGTTGCAAATCCTCTCTTTTTAGGTATATATTTGCCTGATACTGTGCCGATAAAGTTAAACTTTTGATTAATGGTGTAGGTTCTAAAATTGACGACAAAACCATTCTTGCACTGTTAATATCTTCGGGCTTGGGATACCATACCTTTTTTTCAACCTCAGTTTGTTCCATTTTGTTTTTATTTTTAAAATGTTGCCCCCGCAATTGCTACGGAGACAACATTCGGGTGAATTAATTTTTATTTACAATAACCCCCTAATTGTTTTCAGGGCGTAGTTTTCTTACCGTTTGTCCTGCTTTCCACATTTCCGATTCACGTAATTCTTGCAACTCTTTTTCAAGTTTTATACGATAATCGGTCTGACTGTTAGAGTCGATACTGCGTTGAGCCTCTTCGCCTTTTGCCACTTTATCGTAAAGTTCTTCGAAAACAGGTTTTGAAGCATCACGGAATTTTTTCCACCAGTCGAGAGCACCGCGTTGAGCGGTAGTTGAACAGTTGGCATACATCCAATCCATACCGTTTTCGGCAACAAGCGGCATCAAACTTTGAGTAAGTTCTTCTACTGTTTCGTTAAAAGCCTCAGATGGTGTATGTCCATTGGCTCGCAATACTTCATATTGAGCAGCAAAAATTCCCTGAATGGCACCCATTAAAGTTCCGCGTTCGCCTGTTAAATCACTGTAAACTTCTTTTTTAAATGTTGTTTCAAACAGATATCCCGAACCAACACCTATACCGAGAGCAATAGCTTTATCTCTTGCTTTACCTGTTGCATCTTGAAAAACAGCAAAACTTGAATTTAAACCGCGTCCTTCCAAAAACATACGGCGAAGACTTGTGCCGCTTCCCTTTGGAGCTACAAGTATTACATCAACATCAGCAGGAGGAACAATACTTGTGCGTTCGTGGTATGTTACCGCAAAACCGTGAGAGAAATACAGTGTTTTACCTGCCGAAAGATGCTTCTCAACAGTAGGCCATACCTCTATTTGTCCGGCATCCGACAGTAAATATTGTATAACGGTAGCTTTTTCAAGGGCTTCTTCAATTTCAAATAAATCTTTTCCTTCAACCCATCCGTCTTTAAGAGCTTTTTGCCAGCTTGCTCCGCCTTTACGTTGTCCTACAATTACATTAAAGCCGTTGTCTTTAAGATTTAACGACTGTCCGGGTCCTTGAACTCCGTATCCTATTACAGCAATAGTTTCGTTTTTCATTGTTTCCAAAGCCTTTTTTAAAGGAAACTCTTCTCTTGTAACTACGTTTTCGGTCACTCCGCCAAAATTTAATTGTGCCATTTTTCTAAAATTTAATTAATGTTAATTTTTGATTTTTTATTAATGCCTTTATTCTGTAGTGTTTTAAAATTTTATTTTCAATAAAACACACTAATTCTGTTTAAGCTATTACATTATGTTCTCTCTCAAGTTTTTCAAGATATTGACTTAACAACTCTTTTTTTAATCGTGTAATCGAAATACGTCCTGAGCGAACAAACTGCAACACTCCGTAAGGTTTAAGTTTTTCAAATAACTCCTGAGTTTCCTCCTTGTGTCCTGTTTTTTCAACTACGGTATATTCTTTTGTCATTTCTAAAATGCGTGCATTGTATTGCCTTATTATTCCTTCAATTTCGTTTGTTTCCAACAACGATGATGTTGCTATTTTATACATTGCTATTTCCTGATAAAGAACCTCATCTTGTGTAAGGTAAAATGCCCTTATTACATCTATCTGTTTTTCAAGTTGTTTTACTAAATTTTCAACTACATATTTAGCTGCATTTACAACTATTGTAAATTTATATACTCCCTTTATTGCCGATTCGGAAACGGTTAAACTCTCAATGTTCAGTTTTCGTTTGGTAAAATTTATTGTTATTCTGTTAAGTAACCCAATATGGTTTTCCGAAAATATTGTTATTGTAAATTCCTGATTCATAACTATAAAATTTATTGATTGTGTAGTTTTAACTATTTATTTTCATCGCCGTAAATCATTTGGTCAACAGGTGCACCCGCAGGCATCATTGGAAATACGTTTCCTTTTTTCTCAATATGAACTTCGAGAAGATAAGGTCCATCGTGTTCCCACATTCGTTGCATTGCATCTTTCAACTCTTCGTGTTTATAAACATGCTCACCTTTAATACCGTATGCCGATGCAAGCACAACCAAGTTGGGTCCCGTAATTGGTGTTGATGCATAGCGTTCATCAAAAAACAACTCTTGCCACTGGCGAACCATTCCAAGAAAATTGTTGTTGGTGACAACCATTTTTACCGGAAGGTTGTTGTGAGCAATTGTTCCAAGTTCTTGCAGTGTCATTTGAAATCCACCGTCTCCCGATACCGATACAACTTTTTTGTAAGGTAATGCCACCTGAACACCCATAGCAGCAGGCAAACCGAAACCCATAGTTCCCAAACCGCCCGACGTTACAAGCCCACGAGTATTTTTAAAATTAAAATACCGGCAAGCAAACATTTGATGTTGTCCCACGTCGGTAACCAGAACAGCTTCTCCGTTTGATACTTCATTTATGTTTCGCATCACTTCACCCATGGTAATTTTATCTCCTTCGGGATAAAGTTCCTTTTGAATTATTCTTTTGTGCTCTTGTTCATCGTATTCTTTAAAACTTTCACGCCACTCTTTGTGAGAATTTTCTTTTACCAATGCCATAACTTTCGGCAGCGTATTTTTTAAATTTCCCAAAACGGCAACATCAACTTTTATTATTTTATTTATTTCAGCTTTATCTATTTCAAAATGAATTTTTTTTGCATTTGGAGCATAAGCACTAACTTTTCCGGTTACTCTGTCGTCGAAACGCATGCCGAGAGCAATAAGCAAATCTGCCTCGTTAGTTTTAACATTTGGTGCTACATTTCCATGCATTCCGAGCATTCCCGTATGTAAAGGATGTTCATCGGGTAAAGCCGACAGTCCCAGTAAGGTGCTGGCAACAGGAATTCCTGTTTTTTCAACAAACTCCTTAAGCTCTTTTTCAGCTTCGGCTTGAATAACTCCTTGTCCGATAAGAGCCAATGGTTTTTTTGCATTATTAATAAGTTCTGCGGCTTTTTTTAATTCATTTTCATCGGTAATAGGCTCAGGCATATAACTGCGAATTTTTGTTACCTTTTTATATGCAAAGTCAAATTCATTAATCATTGCATCTTTGGTAAGGTCTATCAATACAGGTCCTTTACGTCCTGACTTTGCAATATAAAATGCACGAGCAACCGCTTCGGGAATCTCTTCGGCTTTTGTTATTTGAAAATTCCATTTAGTAATAGGCATTGAAATACCCACAACATCGGTTTCTTGAAAAGCATCTGTTCCCAAAAGATTTGATACTACCTGACCCGTAAAACAAACTATTGGTGTTGAGTCAAGAAAAGCATCGGCAATTCCTGTAATAGTATTTGTAGCTCCGGGACCGGAAGTGGCAAAACATACACCTACTTCTCCTGTTACGCGGGCAAACCCTTGTGCCGCATGAATTGCCCCTTGTTCATGTCGTGTTAAAATATGCAATAATTCTTTGGATTCCTCTTTGTCCATTAACTTATCGTAAAGGGGCATAATTGCTCCTCCCGGATATCCGAAAATTGTTTTCACACCCTCTTCCATTAAAGAAAGAAGCAGTGCTTCGGAACCCGATACTCTTACTGTTTTTGTAGTTTTCTGTTCTGTTTTCTCTTTAGTAATTGTTTCCATAATTTTGATTTTATGTTTAACAAGGGATTTTGTGTTGTTATTTTTTAAATCCAAACTATGCAATAGAAAACAAAAATAGTTTTCTATTGTATAGCGATAAAGAACTACATCTATTTTGGACAATAACCAAAATGGTGTAGTTCTAAATCGGGGTTAACCCTTACTAAATGCCGTAAGTTCGTTATTTCATAACTCCTACTGCATAAGTCGGGTTAAATTAATCTGATTGCTCCTTTATCGGCAGAGCTTACTAAACTTGCATAAGCTCGTAATGCTTTTGATACTTTACGATTACGATTTGGGGTAAATGCTTTATCACCTTTTTTCAACTCTTCGCTTTTGCGGTTTTCTAATTCTTCATCTGAAATCATCAGTTCAAGTTTTCGTTCGGGAATATTAATATTTATTGTATCACCATCTTTTACCAAACCGATTACTCCGCCTGCTGCCGCTTCGGGTGATACGTGTCCTATGGATAAGCCCGATGTTCCTCCCGAAAAACGTCCGTCAGTAATTAAAGCACAAACTTTACCCAGCCCTTTCGATTTAAGATACGATGTAGGATAAAGCATCTCTTGCATTCCGGGTCCTCCCTTAGGTCCTTCGTAGCGAATTACCACTACATCGCCGGCTTTTATTTTGTCATTTAATATTGCATTTACAGCATCATCTTGTGAATCAAAAACCTTTGCTGTTCCTTTAAATTTTAATATTGATTTGTCAACACCGGCAGTTTTAACTATTGAGCCGTCGGCTGCCAAATTACCCGAAAGCACAGCCAATCCGCCGTCTTTTGAGTATGCGTTTTCAACATCTCTGATACATCCGTTTTTGCGGTCGGTATCAAGAGTTTTGTATTTTGATGTTTGCGAACCCATTTTTAAGTTTCTTCCGGCATGGGCAGGTGCTGAACGATAAACATTTTCTGCTTCGCTGTCAACACTGTCTTTTGTAATATCATATTTATCAAAAGCTTCATTTAATTTATAACCGTCAACTCTGTAAACATTTGCATCTATCAATTTGGCTTTGTTCATTTCGTTTAGTATTCCCAAAATACCGCCGGCACGATTTACATCTTCGATATGATAGCTTGAATTGGGCGAAACCTTACAAAGATTCGGAACTTTACGCGAAAGCTCATCAACATCTTTCATTGTAAAATCAACCTCCGCCTCGTTAGCTATTGCAAGCAAGTGCAATACCGTATTTGTAGAACCTCCCATTGCAATATCAAGACTCATTGCATTAAGAAAAACTTGTTTTGTAGCAATATTTCGCGGTAAAACATTGTCGTTGCCGTTTTGATAATAATCATTTGTTATTTCAACAATTCTTTTGGCTGCTTTTTCGAACATCGCAGTTCTTGTTTCGTGAGTTGCAACAACTGTTCCGTTTCCGGGAAGAGCAAGTCCCAATGCTTCGTTAAGGCAATTCATAGAGTTAGCGGTAAACATTCCCGAACACGAACCACAGGTAGGACAAGCATTTGCTTCAATTCCGGCCAACTCTTCGTTGGAAGTATTATCATCGGCACCTTTTACAATAGCATCAACCAAGTCGTATTTTTTACCGTTAAAAATTCCCGCTTCCATAGGGCCTCCCGACACAAATACCGTGGGAATATTTAATCGCATGGCAGCCATAAGCATTCCTGGTGTTATTTTATCGCAATTGCTAATGCAAATCATTGCGTCAACCTTATGAGAGTTACACATATACTCAACACTGTCGGCAATAATATCACGCGAAGGCAACGAATACAGCATTCCGTCGTGTCCCATTGCAATGCCGTCGTCAATAGCAATAGTGTTAAATTCAGCAGCAAAGCAACTCTGTTGTTCTATTAGCTGTTTTACTTTTTGTCCTATATCTTTCAAATGAACATGTCCGGGCACGAACTGTGTAAACGAATTTACAATTGCAATAACAGGTGCTTTAAACTGATGCTCTTTCATTCCGTTGGCACGCCACAAAGCACGTGCCCCCGCCATTTTGCGTCCTACTTTTGTTGTATTACTTCTTAATGTGTTACCTTTTTTTGTCATAATGTTTTTACATAAAAAAAGTCCTTCCGAATACGGAAGGACTTAATTGTTAATATTTTATATGTTATTACAGCCCTTCCGTGTCAATATCCTATAATGATAATGACAATAATAATAATGGCTATAATAACTAAATCTCTCATTTTTCTTTCAATTTGTAATTTTACAATGTAAATATATTTCTATTTTTAATAAACCCAAATATATTTATTGTAATTTATAATTTATTGCATTTTTGTGTTTATAAAAAAAAGCCCTTTCAAATTTGAAAGGGCTTTTTTGTTTTAAGTTAATATCTTTTATAACAATAGCCCTTTCGTGCGTGGAATAATCACGATAATAATAGAAATGACTATGTTAATAATGTTTTTCATTGCTTTTTTGTAATATTTATTGGAACAAACATAGTTATATTTTTTTATTTAAAAATAAAAAAAATAACTTTTTTTAAAATTTTTGTATAAAAACAAATCTTTATTTCCTACTCAATAAGATGTAAGAATCTCATAATAAAGTAATAAGCAAAATTAAATACTAATAAGTTTATTTTTAATTGCATACATAATAAGGTTTGCAGTATTTTTTGAATTTGTTTTACTCAAAAGATTAGCTCTGTGTTTATCAACTGTTCGCTTGCTGATAAACAGAATATCTGCAATTTCTTGATTTGACAATCCTTTGCAAATTTCTTCTAAAACTTGAAGTTCCCTTTTTGACAAAGATGCTTCTTCTATTACATGCTCTTTATGCGGTTTAAAATTTTTTATCACATTATATAATAACTCTTGTGAGAAATAACTATTTCCGGACATTACCTGATTAACAGCTTCCACAACTTCGTTTATTTCGGAATTTTTCAATAAAAACCCTTTTGCTCCGGCATTTATCATTTTATAATAGTAATCTTCTTCACCAAACATCGAAAGAGCAATTATTTTAATATCGGGAAATTTTTCAACAGCTATTTGAGTTGCTTCTACTCCGTCCATTTCAGGCATACTAATATCCATAAGAACAATATCAGGTATATTTTTTTCAAGATTTTCAATAAATACCTTACCATTTTCAGCTTCTCCGATTACGGTAAAATCAGGATTAGCATCAAGAAGGATTTTTAATCCGTTTCTGAATAAAGCATGATCGTCAACAAGAGTAATTTTTATTTTGCTCATGATTATGTAAGTTTTACTTTTATAAAAGCACTTGTTCCTTCATTTATGACACTATTAATAATAAATATTCCGTTTATTGATTTTATTCTCGACGAAATATTCTGAAAGCCCATTCCCGTATCTTTGTCTGTTTGCACCTTTTCGGGATTAAATCCTATGCCGTCGTCGCTATATTGAATTGTTAAAGTGCGTAAATGCTTTGAAATATTTATTGAAATATTTTTTGCATTGGCATGCTTAAGTGTATTGTTTATCAACTCGCATGTTGCACGATAAAGAATAAGCTCTACATTTGAGTTTACTCTTTCGTTTTCCATATTACTCGACAACTCTATTCTTACGGTTTTTGATGCATTTATTTTGTGCGTAAAATTTTTAAGAGCACTTACCAATCCAAAATTAATTAACACATGCGGACTTAAATTGTTTGATATTTCTTTTATGCTTGAAATAGCTTCATTGACAATAATATTTGTGTTTTCAAGTATCTTTTTATTACCCGATTCTTTACAAGTATTAAGCAATGCCGATACTGACATTTTTACCGAAGATAAAAGAGGTCCCAAACCGTCATGCAAGTCTTTTGCAAATCGTCTTTTTTCTTTTTCTTCGGTTTTAATTATTGCATTAAGCAATCGATTTTCTGCTCTACTTCTGTCAACATCAGCTTTTTTCAGTGAATAGAAAATTTCTCCTATTAAAAATACTCCTGCAGTAAACAAAAATGAAATAACAACAGCAAGCCAATCGTCAGCCATTGTAAGATAAAATGAATAATCGTCTTGTAAAAACTGAATAAGTTTGATTGAGCGTTTAATGGCAAGCAATAAAAACCCTGAAGATATCAGCACCCACGAAGCTCTGTATTTTGTTACTCGCATTAATCTTAAAGCAAAAATTGCGGCAATAAGCTGCAAAACTATTGAAATAAGAAGTGCGACTAATCGTAACATCTTTTTTAAAAATAGATAAAAGAGTATGTCAAAGAAATATGAAAATTAGACCTAACAGGTTTTAAATTTATAAATTACATAAAAATCATGAACTTATTTGTTTATTAAACAAACCTGTTAGGTCTTTTTGACAACCTCTAAAAGTTTAGTAAATTATGAAATTAGTTTACGAAGTTCTTCAAAAATACTATCAGCACCTGTAATAAGGTTGTTTCTAATTTCTTTAAAATATTTATTTGAAATTTCTTTAGGATGGTTGATTTTTTCAATCAACTCATTTCTAAGTTTCACTGCTTTTTCAATTAATTTCACGGCATCATCCTTTTTATCGGAATGATACGAAATAAATGAGTTGCAATCTTCTATTATTTCAAATGTTAAATAATTAACTTCATTTTTCAATTCTCTGATTTTAGCCATTGTATGTGTTTTTTGTATTTATAAAATTACACTCCGCAACTTGCATTGGGGTCTATCTCAACAATTTTTGTTGCCGATAATTTACTGTTTCGCTCATTTACCGCATTGACAACATTTTTTGCCAAATCGTCGAAAGCCTTACCCAATACAGAATCAGAATCGGCAGCAACCGGCACTCCATTATCTCCACTTTCACGAATACTCTGAACAATAGGTATTTGAGCAAGTAACGGAATGTTCATTTTTTTGGCAAGAGCCTCACATCCGCCTTTACCGAAAATGTAGTATTTATTTTCAGGCAATTCGGCAGGTGTAAACCAAGCCATATTTTCAATAAGACCTAATACCGGCACATTAATTTTTTCTCCCTTAAACATACTGATTCCTTTTACAGCATCAGCCAAAGCAACGTCTTGCGGTGTACTTACAATTATAGCTCCCGTTACAGCAGTTGATTGAACAAGAGTTAAATGAATATCACTTGTTCCGGGTGGAAGGTCAATTAACAAATAATCCAATTCTCCCCAATCGCCTTGCAACAATAACTGATTTAAAGCTCCTGTAGCCATAGGACCTCTCCATACAAGGGCATCATCGGGATTAATAAAAAATCCGATTGAAAGAATCTTAACACCGTATTTTTCTACCGGTTCAATAATTTCTTTATTGCCTCTTTTAAAAACACTGGGTCGGTCGTTTTCAGCTTTAAACATTTTCGGTATTGAAGGTCCGAAAATATCGGCATCAACCAATCCTACCTTAGCACCCGAATTTGCAAGAGCAACAGCAAGATTAGTTGCCACTGTAGATTTTCCTACTCCTCCTTTTCCCGATGCTACGGCAATAATATTTTTTACTCTCGATAAAGGTTTTTCGTCGTGTTGAGGTTCTCCATCATCAATAGTTGTGGCTTTAATGTTTCCTCTTATCTCAACATCTTCGCCAAGTTCTTTTTCAATTACTTCAACACAAGTCTTTTTAAGATTTGCAATGTTTGTTGAATTTTTACTGTTAAAAACCAATGAAAAAGAAACTTTCTTTCCCTCAACTGTCACCTCTTGCACCATTCCCAATGTAATGATGTCTTTTTTTTGTTCAGGATGAATCACTTTTCGTAAAGCGTCAAATACCTGTTTTGCTGTATATGGCATAATTATTTTGTTTTTAAAATATTACGCTGCAAAAGTAATAGTTTTTTAGAATGATTCTATATAAATATTGTAAAAAATATTATATGCACATTTTTTTATATAAATGCAATCCAAAAACAGACAATCGTTTATTGATAAAAAAAAACACCTGCCACACAAATAATGTAACAAGTGTTTTTATTAAATTATAAAAAATTTCTTAAATCATATTACTAAGGGGCAAATCATACTCTTCAACCAGTTCAATACCCATTTGTTCAAGTTCTTGCATTATAGGAATATAGATATCCGGTTTTACAGGAATATGAATACCTTTTATCTGAATTTCATCTTCAAGAATCATTTTAACGGCACATGCTGCAGGTAAAGCAACAGTTCGTGCAATAGATGTTTCACCGTCGGGTTCACCAAAATCAACTAATTTCGATGTAATAACTTCTTCTCGTCCATCAGGATAGCGAGCACGAAAAACATGTTTAAGAACAGTCATATCTCTTTCGCCCTTTTCCAACATCATTTTTTCAATCATCAAATCGGATACTATTTCAAAAGCCGAATCTTCTTTTCGGTTCATTGGTTTATCATCAAACAACCCTAAGAAATCAAGGGCTTTTATTGCTGTAGAGTCTTTTTTTACTTTTAATATTGAAGCTACTTTATCTTTTAACTCGGGAGTAGGTTCGGTATTGGCAAACATAGCAGTCATTTGAGCATAAGTAAAGTCTGTAAAATCATGCTTATCCTGCGATGTAAGGTTTAAAGTTTTTAAAGCATCAAGAGCTTCGCACCATCCTTTGTATCTGAAAGTTCCCCTATACATTGTTTGCGTTTCGGGAATTTCATAAATATCAATATATGGAACTGAATCCCTGTTTGGATATACTTCAAGCTCTTCAATATCAGAAACATCTATGATAAACGGATTTTTAAAAATATCTTTACCCTGCACATTTATTATTTTACCTTTTTGTAAAAACCGTGCTTCGTTGTTACTTGCCATAACAACACCTTTGGGACTCCACGAAAATTTATATCTAAACGGGTTGTCATGCGAAACTTCAGGTGCCGGCAAAGCTCCGCAAATACTGTAAAATTCTACTATTTCACCGTTAAATCCGTGAACCGTATCAATTATTCTTTTTGCCGACATATGGTCAATTCCAGGGTCGAGTCCGCATTCGTTTAAAATAATAACTCCCGCATCTTTAGCTTTTTGGTCGAGAGCTTGCATCTCAGGCTTTACATACGATGTTGTTACCATATTTTTTTTATGATTGATGCATTTTTCGGCAACCATCACATGAAAAGCATAGGGTAAAAGACTTACTGTTAAATCGTGATTACTTATCAGTTCATCCAACTTGTTTTCATCTTCAGCTTCCCAATACACAGCTTCTCCTTTAGGGCTGTTATTTATTAATTTCAAAGCTCTGTCTTGTGTGTTTGAAGCAACTGTTACATAAAATCCTTTGTGTAACAAGAATTTAATTATGGGACCTGCAACCATGCCTGCTCCAAGTATTAATACCTTTTTTGAATCCATATTAATAATTAATATTTATTTACAATTAATTTTGTTCACTAATCGTACTTTAAATTAAAAAATAAAAGTAAAATATAGCTTTAAGCATCACAAACCAAGATTACTGTTTAAAAACACTGCTTAATATTAGTGTTTTGTAATCAGTTGTATGTATTAATTATTTTTTGTAATATTTTTTGCATAATTAATAATGCTTTTGTTTCTTCGCTTACTTTTTTACGTTAAATTTCTATGAAGTTGGAAAAATCAGAAGAGGTATTCAAATTAGTTGCAAAAACATTTCAAGGGTTAGAGGGAGTATTAGCCAGCGAGCTAAAATCTATCGGAGCAAAAAATGTTGAAATTCAAAACCGAGCTGTGATTTTTGATGGTGATAAAGCAATGATATACAGAGCAAATTATCATGTTCGCACAGCCATTGCCATATTAAAACCACTGTTAAAATTTACTGCCGAAAACGAAGACCAACTATACAAAAATGTCGGCAAAATCAATTGGAACAAATATATGAGTGTTGATGATACACTGTCGGTATCAGCTGTTACTTTCGGTAAAACATTTACTCACTCAAAATATGTTTCACTTAAAGTGAAAGATGCCATTGTTGATCAATTTCGTCGCCGTCAAGGTAAAAGACCCGATGTAAATACAATGTCACCCGATTTGAAAATACATATCCATATATCTGAAAAAGATTGCACAATACTTTTAGACAGCTCAGGCGATCCCTTATTTAAAAGAGGCTACAGAATAAAAACCGTAAAAGCTCCGATAAATGAAGTGTTGGCTGCAGGAATGATAAAACTTTCGGACTGGAATATAAACAGCAATTTTGTTGATCCTATGTGTGGTTCAGGGACAATACTTATTGAAGCGGCAATGATGGCTTATAACATTGCACCCGGAACCTATCGCAAAAGATTCGGATTCGAAAACTGGAACGATTTTGATGCAGACCTGTTTGATGATGTAGCCGAAGAATCATTTAACGAGATTGATTTTAAATATACAATATCGGGTAGTGATATTTCGCCTACAGCTGTAGCAATAGCAAACGAAAATATTAAAAATGCCTTCTTAACAAAAAAGATATCGGTGACACAACAAAACTTTTTTGATATAAAGCCAAACACCGACAATACCGTAATAATTACCAATCCCCCATACGGAGAAAGACTACAACCTGCAGATTTAAAGATATTTTACCAAAAAATAGGCGATAAATTAAAACTTGATTTTGCAGGATATACTTGCTGGCTGATAGGAAGCAATATTGATGTATTAAAATTCGTTGGGCTTAAACCTGATGAAAAAATAACATTGTATAATGGTCCGTTGGAATGTTCTTACAGAAAATACTCACTATATCAAGGCAGCAAAAAAAATGCAACAAGAAAATTTATAAAAAATAAAGATTAAAAAAAATACTAACAACATAAATTTAAGATTACAAAGCAGATGCATTTTATTAACAGATATTTTTGTATAAATATTTTTTTAATCTTTTAGCAACAGATAAAATTTTATAATAATTTTCATTAAATTGCAAAAGTTTACTTTTGTATATTGTTATTGTAAACGGGTAATTAACAGTATATTGTTTATTTAATATTTTGAACAATTTAATTTTATTAATATGGCAAAAGTTATTGCTTTAGCAAACCAAAAGGGGGGAGTAGGAAAAACAACTACTGCTATTAATCTTGCCGCAAGTTTGGCTGTTCTTGAGTATAAAGTTCTTCTTGTAGATGCAGACCCGCAAGGTAATGCTTCGTCGGGTTTCGGATTTGATGTAAACAATATAAAAGTAGGACTATACGAATGCTTAATAGATGATGCCAATCCTACTGATAATTTATTGAATACCGAAATTTCAGGACTTGATATTTTACCTTCGAATATTGATTTGGTAGGAGCAGAAATAGAGATGCTTGAAATGCCCAATCGTGAAAAAATAATGAAGATGGTAATCAATAAGGTAAAAGACAATTATGATTTTGTTCTTATTGACTGTTCTCCTTCATTGGGATTAATTACTGTAAATGCATTAACAGCAGCCGATTCGGTAATAATTCCCGTTCAAAGTGAATATTTTGCTCTTGAGGGATTAGGGAAACTTTTAAATACAATAAAAATTATTCAAAGTCGTTTAAATCCCGAATTGGAAATTGAAGGATTTTTATGCACAATGTATGATTCAAGACTTAGGTTATCAAATCAAGTAGTTGAAGAAGTGCAGCGTCATTTCGAAGATATGGTATTTAAAACTCTTGTTCAACGAAATGTTAAACTAAGCGAAGCTCCCAGTTACGGGAAACCAATTGTATTATACGATGCAACATCAAACGGGTCAACAAATTATTTGAATTTGGCTCGCGAAATTTTGCAAAAAAACAATATGACAAAAATAGACTCAGAAAGTAAAACCATTCAATAATTTATATATCAATGTCAGCAGCAAAAAGAAAAGCGTTAGGAAAAGGGCTTGGAGCTCTTATTGAGGATGCCGGTAAAGTAAATATTAATACAGATAATAACACAGGAGTAGATGAAATAAATATTGAATATATTGAAGCAAACCCGTTTCAGCCGCGAACAGAATTCGACGAGGATGCTTTAACAGAGCTTGCTCAATCAATTGAAAGAATGGGTATTATACAACCTATTACCGTTCGTAAAATAAATGATACAAAATATCAACTTATATCGGGTGAACGCAGATTTCGTGCATCTCAAATTGCAGGACTTAAAAAAATACCGGCATATACAATAACTGCCGACGACCAAGGAATGCTTGAAATGGCTTTGGTTGAAAACATACAACGCGAAGATTTAGATGCAATAGAGATAGCAATAAGTTATCAAAGATTAATTGACGAATGTAAACTGACACAAGAAGAGATGAGCGACAGGGTGGGCAAAAAGCGTGCTACCGTTACTAATTATCTGCGTTTATTAAAACTTCCTGCCGAAATTCAATTGGGCATCAAAAAAAATCTTATCTCAATGGGGCATGCACGTGCACTTGTTACTGTTGAAGATAACGACGACCAACTTTATATTTTTGAACAAATTATAAACGACAGTTTATCGGTTCGTAAAGTTGAGGAGATGGTTCGTAAAATAAAAGAAGAACCGGCTGATACTGCACCAGAAGTAAAAAAAGAAAATAACACCAATACCGAGTATAAAGATTTGGAAAATCATCTATCTGACTTTTTTAAATCAAAGATACAATTTAAGCGAAGCACAAACGGTAAAGGAAAAATTATTATCCCTTTTACTTCAGATGAAGATTTGGAGCGAATTATTGCTATTCTTGATAAATCAAAATAATTTTAAGAACATTTTTTTGTGTTTAAAACAAGCAATATCATCCGTAAATTTATTTTTACAATCTTAATATTTACAGCTTTGGTTTTTTTTCAAAAAGCTAAAGCTCAATTCGCACCTGATTACAGATTTCCCGACAGCACTTTTGTTTACAGTCATTCTCCAAACAAAGCTACTTTTTATTCAGCTGTATTACCGGGATTAGGACAAATTTACAATAAAAAATACTGGAAAGTTCCGATTATTTATGCCGGCTTTGGCGGACTTATTTATTATGTAAATTACAATAATTCTATTTATAGTAAATATAAAGATGCTTATGCAATAAAATTGCGTATCGAAAAAGGTGAATTAGGACTTGAAGACCCCTACCCTAAACGCAGTTCTGAAAATCTTAAAAGCGGAAAAGATACATGGCGACGATATCGCGATCTTTCAATTATAGGCGTAGGTTTATTATATGTTCTACAAATTCTTGATGCTAATGTTGATGCTCATCTTTTTAATTATGATGTAAGCAACGATTTATCATTTAAAATAGAACCTACTTTAATAAACGAATACAATTACAGTATTCCCAACACTTCAACATCGTTGGGGCTAAAATGCTCAATAAATTTTTAACTTTATAAATTATTAAAATGATTCAAAATAAAATAATACATACAACACTTATTCTATTAGTAACAATATCTTCGGGATTTGCATCAATAAATTATTCCGATACCAGTGCCACAAACAAAATTGTTTTTGAATCGGAAATCGACAGCCTGGTATCTCTTTGGTTTACCAAACAAACAACAGCAGGTAATAACACTTCTTTTGTTGCCGAAAACATCGTTGATTCGCTTTACATACCTGACTTCCCTGACTCTGTTTATAAAGAACGTCTCGACCGCTTACCTCTTGTTATTGACATGTCTTACAATAAAATAGTAAGAAACTATATTCATATGTATTCACATAAAAGACGTGATTTAGTTGAAAATATGTTAGGTCTTTCTGATTACTATTTTCCTGTTTTTGAACAAATACTCGATGCAAATAATTTACCGTTAGAGTTAAAATATCTTCCTGTAATAGAATCGGCTCTAAATCCCAAAGCAGTATCAAGAGTAGGTGCAGCAGGAATGTGGCAATTTATGTATTATACCGGCAAAATGTATAAACTGGAAATAAACAGCTTTGTTGATGAACGTCGCGACCCTGTAAAATCAACCTATGCGGCAGTTCAATTTCTTAATGATTTATACGGTATTTACCATGACTGGATTTTAGTTATAGCTGCATATAACTGCGGTCCCGGTAATGTTAACAAAGCTATACGCCGAAGCGGCGGAAAACACAATTATTGGGATATTTATTATCATCTTCCCCGCGAAACCAGAGGATATGTGCCTGCATTTATTGCAACCGTTTATATTATGAACTATTACAAAGAGCATAATTTAACTCCTCAAAAATGCGATTTGCCTGTTTTATGCGATACTGTTATGACAACAAAACGAATTCATCTTGAACAGATAAGCCATGTTATGAATATACCTGTTGACAAACTTCGCAACCTCAATCCGCAATATCGTCGTGATATTATTCCCGGTAAGGATAAGGCTTATGCCGTAAGGTTACCTTTTGAAGAAACAGCTCGCTTTATTGATTTGCAAGATTCTATTGTTAAATATAAAGACTCTGTATATTTTAACCCCGAAGCATTATCAAAAACCCCAAAATATGCAAGATATTATCCTGCACCTCCTACTAAAAATCATGTAAAATTAATTTATGTAGTAAAATCAGGCGATAATCTTGGTTTTATTGCCGATTGGTATCATGTTTCGGTATCTAACTTAAAATATTGGAACGGATTAAGAAACAGCAGAATAAAAACAGGGCAGAAATTAAAAGTATATGTTCATAAATCAAAAGTAAATAAGTATAAAAATATTAATACCATGTCGTTTGCTCAAAAGCAAGCATCAATAGGTAAAACTGTAGTTGAAAAAAAGATTGAACCGATAAAACCACTAAAAAAAGGTGAATATGAATTATATACAGTAAAACACGGTGATACTTTGTGGGAAATAGCAAAAAAATTTCCGGGAATAACGGAAACTGAAATTATGGAATGGAACGGCATTACTAATGCCGCAAGAATATCGGTAGGTCAAAAATTGAAAATAAAAATTACAGGTTAGCTTAAATGAAACCTTATAAAATACTTATATTTTTATTATTTGTTCTGATATTAACACTCGGGATAGCTCTTTTTTTTCCTGAAAAAGGGATAAATATAGATAATCTTACCCTTAAATTTCATTGGTCGTTTAGCGATATTAAACAAAAAAAAGTAGAATATGCCGATATTTCATCAATAATTGAAGAGAACAAACAAATAATTTTCTCAGATTCACTGCCACAAAAAGATACTATTGCTCAAAAAGATTCGCTGAAATACGATACCATTAAAGTAAATACCCGTGTTTTAAAAAAACGTATTCGCCATATTGAATATCCTGACGGCGATTCCACTGTTTTATTTTCGTTTTTTAAAAAATTAAAACACTCTAAGAAAAAACGTGTGCGTATATTGCATTACGGCGACAGTCAAATTGAAGGCGACAGAATTACCGGATATTTGCGAAACAAATTTCAACGTCGGTTTGGCGGAAGTGGTCCGGGATTACTGCCTGCTACTCCCGGTTATGCCGAATCGGCTTCTATCATACACTCGGCATCAAAAAACTGGAAAACATATTCTATTTATTATAAAAAAGACAGCATAATAAACCCTCGCAGATTTGGAGTTATGGGAAGTTTTGCCCGTTTTACCGATTATGTGACCGACTTGATAATTGACAGTTCCGAAAATAAAAAGCAAGCATGGATTAATTTCAAAAAATCGGGAATGGCTTACGCATCGGTAAACCGTTTTAAAAAATGCAGAGTTTTTTACGGGAATTGTCCCGACAATATTATTGTAAAAGGATTTGTAAATGATTCGCTTATTTGGTTTGAAAATCCTGATAAAACACAAGCTACAACAATATTTGAATGGGATTTTTTATCTACTCCCAAAGATTTTAAAATAGAATTTGAAGGAGTTGTCAGTCCTGATGTGTATGCAATTGCCTTAGATGCCAAAGCCGGTGTAGCTGTTGATAATCTGCCTTTTAGAGGCAGCTCGGGAACAGAATTTTCAAAACTTAACTTTTTGCAACTCAAACAGATGTCGGGTTACCTGAATACAGGACTTATAATTCTTGAATTTGGTGTTAATGTTGTGCCTTATCAAGCAAAAAGTTATAAATTTTACGAACGAGCATTAACACGAGAAATAAATTATCTGAAAAAAGTTTATAATAATCCGGCTGTCTTAGTAATTGGCGTGTCTGACATGGCACATCGTAACGGAGCTTATTTTGAATCGTATTCAAATATTGATGCTGTAAAACAAGCTCAACGCAATGCAGCAAAGAATACAGGCAGTGCATTTTGGGACTTACAAAAAGCCATGGGCGGAAAAAATTCTATGCCGGGTTGGGTTTTTGCTTCTCCCCCATTGGCTCAAAAAGACTTTACTCACTTTAACCGCAAAGGCGGACATATTATTGCTCAAATGCTGTATAACGCCATTATTGATGAATATTCCCGATGGAATAAAAAGTAAGTTTTTTTAATCCTATCTAATCTCTGACCCGTTTACAAAATCTTTATCAGGCGAAATAAAAGCCAGTTCTCCGTCATGGTTTTCTGCCATAAGAATCATTCCGTGCGATTCTATTCCCCTGATTTTTCGCGGAGCAAGATTTACCAAAATACTTACTTTTTTGCCGATAATATCTTCAGGTTTATAATATTCAGCAATACCCGACACTACGGTTCTTTTATCAATTCCCGTATCAATAAGCAGCTTAAGCAGCTTTTTTGTTTTTGCTACCTTTTCGGCTTCAAGAATTGTCCCCGTGCGAATATCTGTTTTCACAAAATCATCAAAAGATATTTCATCTTTTACAGGAGAAATCTGAATATTATTACTCTCATTTGCTTTTTTAGTTGCAAGAAGTTTATTTACCTGTGCTTCTATTTCAGCATCTTCTATTTTATCAAAAAGTAAAAACGGCTTTTCAATTACATGCCCGCTTTTTATTAAATCGGTTTTACCGAGATTATTCCAACTTAACGGTTCAATATTTAAAATTTTCCTGATTTTTTCGGCAGTAAAAGGCATAAAAGGCTCTAAAACAATACTAAGATTTGCTGTTATCTGAGTGCAAATATTCATAATTGTTTCAACTCTTTTCTCATCTGTTTTAATAACTTTCCACGGTTCGGTATCGGCAAGGTATTTATTACCCAAACGAGCAATATTCATAGCCTCTTTTAATGCTTCACGAAAGTGAAAAGTATCAAGAGCTTTCTCTGTTTTATCTTTATAAGTAAGCAATTCGGCAATGGTTTCTTTATCAAAATCGGTTAATTCACCAAGAGCGGGTACTGCTCCGTTATAATATTTTTGCATTAAAACAGTTGTGCGGTTTACAAAATTTCCCAAAATAGCAACAAGTTCATTGTTGTTTCGTGCCTGAAAATCTTTCCAAGTAAAATCGTTATCTTTTGATTCGGGCATATTTGCGGCAAGCACATATCTTAATACATCTTGTTTGCCGGGAAACTCTTCGAGATATTCGTGTAACCAAACCGCCCAATTGCGTGATGTTGATATTTTATCGTTTTCAAGGTTCAAAAATTCATTACCGGGGACATTATCGGGCAAGATATAATCACCATGAGCTTTTAGCATTGCAGGAAAAATAATGCAATGAAAAACAATATTGTCTTTACCGATAAAATGTATTAAACGAGCATCTTCGTCTTGCCAATATTTTTTCCAGTCTTTACCTTCTTTTTCTGCCCATTCAATAGTGTTTGAAATATAACCTATCGGAGCATCAAACCACACATAAAGAACTTTGCCTTCGGCATTTTCAACAGGAACGGGAACTCCCCAATTCAAATCTCTGCTTACCGCACGCGGATGTAATCCTGTATCTAACCACGATTTACATTGTCCGTAAACATTAGGTTTCCACTCTTTATGTTCTTCAAGAATCCACTTTCGTAAAAATGGTTCATGTTTATCAAGCGGCAAATACCAGTGCTTTGTCTCTTTTTTTACGGGCTTACTTCCGCTAAGTGTCGATTTTGGATTTATCAAATCGAGTGGGCTAAGCGATGTTCCACACGCTTCGCATTGGTCGCCGTAAGCTTCTTCGTTACCGCAATGCGGACATGTGCCTTTAATATAACGGTCGGCAAGAAACTGTTTTGCTTCTTCGTCGTAATATTGCTCCGATGTTTTTTCAATAAATTTACCTTCGTTGTATAATTTTTTGAAAAATGCCGATGCTGTTTTATGATGAGTTTTTGATGTTGTTCGTGAATAAATATCAAAAGAGATACCCAAATCGGCAAACGATTTTTTTATAATTTCGTGATACTTATCAACAATATCTTGCGGTGTAACGCCTTCGTTTCTTGCTTTTATTGTAATAGGCACACCATGTTCGTCGGAACCGCCTATAAATACTACATCTTCACCCTTACCGCGTAAATAACGTGCATAAATATCAGCCGGAATATAAACTCCCGCAAGATGCCCAATATGAACAGGTCCATTGGCATATGGCAATGCCGAGGTAATAGTATATCTCTTAAAATTCTTCATTTTTGTTTTATTATATTGTTGAAAATAAAATCAAATTTCGGCAAAGATAATAATAAACACGAAAAAACAGAGGTGTTATATTGAATTTAGATTATCAAGAAATTTCAAATTTCTTTTTATTCCCGATAACTTTGCTCTTTTAATAGGCGAATTTTTAAAAAGTTTATTAAACTCCATATTATCCATTTGCTCCCATTTTTCTTTTGTCAGTGAAAATATAAACTCATCGGGTTTAAATTGTTCTATTTCGGTTGTTATCGGATTTTTATTCCATGGGCATACATCTTGACAAATATCGCATCCGAAAAGGCGATTGCTAAATTTTCCTTTTAATTCAGCAGGTATTGTATCGGTTTTATTTTCAATGGTTTGATAAGAAATGCACCGATTACTATCTAATTTGCCTTCGCTTACAATTGCATTTGTGGGACAAGCATCAATACATTTTGTGCATGTTCCGCAATAGTTTTTTGTAAAAGAATTATCGTAGTCAAGTTCAATATTTATTATGAGTTCGCTGATAAAAACAAACGAGCCTGTTTTTTTATTTATCAAACAACTATTTTTACCAATCCAACCCAATCCTGATTTTACCGCCCAATATTTATCGGGTACGGGAGCCGAATCAACAAAAATTCTACCATTTAATTCGGGAAATTGTTCCGCAATAAAATCCCAAAGCTGCCTCATCATATCTTTAATAACAAAGTGATAATCAACTCCGTAAGCGTATTTCGCTATTTGCGGAATATTTGCAGGCTGCTTTTGTTCGGGATAATATGACGTTAATAATGATATTACTGATTTTGCTTCTTCAACAAGGATTTTCGGGTTTTCTCTTTTTTCGATATTTCGCTCCATATAGTCCATACCTGCATGATAGCCGGCTTTTAACCATTCATGATATTTTTGCGAAAAACCATCAATTTTTTCAGCTTTTGATATTCCGACAGCATTAAACCCTATTTTAAGAGCTTTTTGCTTAATAAGTGTTGTTATTTCTTTTTTTTGAAGATTCACCGATATTTTTATTTAAAACGGTAAAGTTAATTTAAAAAAATTATAACCGTTTAAAATTGCTTTTCATTATTAATGTTTGTAATTTTACTTACTCAAATCCATTAGTAATAAACAACTTAGAAAATCACAAGTGAATAATATTAATTACATTGAGGTTAAAGAGGTATCTTCAACAAACGATCATTTAAAGAAAATTGCCGTTGAAGAGGAACTTCCCGAAGGATTTATTGTTGTTACCAAAAATCAAACAAACGGTAAAGGACAAAATGGTAATTATTGGGAAAGTGAACCGGGTAAAAACCTTACATTCAGTATTTTGTTAAGGCCAAAATACATTGATGCTCAAAATATGTTTTTAATATCAAAAGCTGTATCTATTGGTATAATAGATTATTTAAACAGCCTCGAAAAATGTTTTAAAATAAAATGGCCTAACGATATTTATTATTGTAATAAAAAACTCGGAGGTATTTTAATCGAAAATCAACTTATCGGTAATAAAGTAAATTATTCGGTTGTAGGTATAGGTATTAATGTAAATCAAGAAGTTTTCACAAGTAATGCTCCCAATCCCATATCTTTAAAAAAGATTTTCAAAAAAGATTTTAATAATTTCACTCTTCTTGAAGGTATTGTTAAGCAGATTACTATATGGTATGAAATTTTATCTGACGGTTGGTTTGAAAAAATAAACGATGCATACTCTTCGCATATATTTTGGGACAAAGGCTTTCATGACTTTAAAGCTAATAATAATCAGTTTGTTGCAAAAATAGTATCTGTTGACACTGACGGAAAATTAACACTTAAAACCACCAACGGAAAGTATAGTTCTTTCTATTTTAAAGAGGTTGAATTTATAATTCCTTAAGTATCTAATTGTTCGTAAATAGAGTTTTTACTAATAAATTCAGGAACTATTTTTTTCATTTGAGCTACAATTTTCATTTTGTTTTGCTCTTCTGTTAAAGCTATTAAATTATTAATTTCTATTTTTACATTGTTAAGATCATATTTTCTTACTTTTCCTATCATAATCTGAGGATGATGAGTAGGGATAGTATTTTCTTTATCGGCAAGCAGTTCTTCATAGAGTTTTTCGCCGGGTCTGAGTCCTGTATAAATAATTTGAATATCAGTTCCTAATCTGAGTCCTGAAAGTTTTATCATCTTTTTTGCAAGGTCAACAATTTTAACCGATTTACCCATATCAAAAATAAATATTTCTCCACCATTGCCCATAGTTCCTGCTTCAAGAACCAATTGACAAGCCTCGGGTATTGTCATAAAAAAGCGGGTAATTTGCGGATGAGTAACCGTAATGGGACCTCCTTCGGCTATCTGTTTTCTAAAACGCGGAATAACCGAACCATTTGAGCCGAGAACATTTCCGAATCGTGTTGTAATAAACGATGTTTCCGAATGTTCATTTAATGATTGAATATATATTTCGGAAATTCTTTTTGATGCTCCCATCACATTTGTAGGATTAACAGCTTTATCGGTAGAGACCATTACAAAACGTTTTACCGAATATTTTACTGCTAAATCAGCAATTACTTTTGTTCCGAAAATATTATTTTTTACAGCTTCAACAGGATTATTTTCCATCATTGGAACATGCTTATAAGCTGCTGCATGAAAAATAAAATCGGGCTTAAATTTTTTAAATACCGATTCTACTCTATCTTTATTAATTATATCTCCTATTACAACATGAAAATTACATACATCGTTATATTCACTCAACTCCATTTCAATATCATACAATGGCGTTTCAGCTTGATCGAATAATATAAGATTCTTAGGTTTAAACTTTATGATTTGTCTTACCATTTCGCCACCTATAGAGCCTGCAGCCCCTGTTACCATTACATTTTTATCGGTAATATGCGATTCTATTTTTTCAACATCAAGCTGAATAGGATCACGCTCAAGCAATTCTTCAATTTTTACCTGTCGGATTTGTTTAGAACTAAGCTCCCCGTTTGCCCAACTGTCAACACTTGGCACTGTTAAAACTTGAACATTATATTTTAACGATGACTCAATCAGTTTTGTTTTTTCCTCTACCGATTCAAACGGACGAGCAAGAACTAAATAATCAATATTATTTCTAACAAAATATGTCTCTATATCCGATATAGGATAAATAGGAATACCATCAATCTTTTTTATGCTTTTCTCAGATATATCATCAAAAAATACGACTACTTTATATTTTACTTCAATATCTTGTTCTAATGTATTGCGTGCCGCAAGTGCCGCTGGTCCTATTCCATATATTGCTGTATATTTTATTTGCAGAGGAGATTTTCTTAAATCGTAAAAAACAATTTTCACAAGCCACCTTAATGATGTCATAAAAAATACAGTAATAAAAAAATCTATTATTAATATCGAAAAAGGAACTACAAAAGCTTTTGTAATAAAATAGTAGCTAATAATATTCACTCCGGCTATAAATAAACTTCCGAAAAATATTGTAATAAAAATACGCTGTGCATCATACATGCCTGTATATCTGACTATTCCGGCAAATGTTCGTCCGATAATAAAGCTTATAATACGTACTATTGCTACAAACGGAATTATAAAATAGAGTGATGCTACATTGGTTTCGGGTATTTCAAAATTAAATCGCAACAAATAAGCAAGAGAAATACTTGCAATACTTATAAATAAATCTATTACAAATACTATCCACCGTGGCGTATATTTACTGGTAAAAAACATTATAATAATATAGTTTGTCGTTAAATGTTAAACAAATATACATTAATTTTTTGCATTTTAAGTTTAATGCAAAAGCAAAGCAATAATTGTGCCTAATTATCAAATTTTATTTTACAAAAAGGGCTATGTATATTAAAAACATAAAAAAAAACAAAGAGAGCCTGATAAAAATCAGACTCTCTTATTGTTTTTTAAAATTTTCTTTTCTTTATTCTGCAGGTGAAATTGCATCAACAGGACAAACTTCTACGCAAGAACCACAGTCTGTACATGCATCAGGATCTATCACATAAATATCACCTTCAGAAATAGCTTCTACGGGACACTCTGCTATACAAGTTCCACAAGCTATACAATCATCTGAAATTTTATAAGCCATATCAAAAAAATTAGATTATTAATTAGTTGACAAATTTATAATTCTATATGTAATAAATAAAACTTATTTAAGTTTTTTTTTCTATTAAAGAGCAGAAAAATTATTTATTGTAAAATAACATTAACTATTCGGTAATTCGGCAATTAATGATTCTCCGCCTTTTACTTTATCATTAAGTTTTACTTTAATATCTGAATTTACGGGTATAAGTACATCAACACGCGAGCCAAAACGTATAAATCCCAGTTGTTTTCCTATTTTAATTTCTTCACCTTTATCTACGTAAGTAATAATACGGCGAGCAATGGCTCCGGCTATTTGTCGCACCAATATTTTACCTGAGTTTACACTCTCAATCAATGTTATTTGTCGTTCGTTTTCTTCCGAAGATTTAGGCAACCACGCTGCCATATAACGCCCACTGAAATGTTCGGTGCTAAGAACTTTCCCCAAAACAGGAATCCAATTTATATGGACATCCCATATTGACATAAATATTGATATCTGTATGCGTTTTTCGTTAATAAAATCTTTTTCGTCAACCTCTTCAACAGCGACAACTTTACCGTCAGCAGGGGCAATTACTTGATTGTTACTAATACTAATATTACGTTTCGGTGACCGAAAAAAACGTATTATAAATGAAAATAGTATAAAAAACGCTATCGATGCAGGATATAAAATATACCGAGAAACGTTAAAATATATCAATAATAAAACTATTGACATTGCTATTAAAGCATATACCAAAATAACGTTATACCCCGCTTTATGTATCTTCATCTTTCTGTAATTTTATAATTTTACAATTATAACTTATTTTATAAAAATATACAAATATGTAAAAATAAGTGGTATTGTAAAAACAAGACTATCAAATCTGTCGAGTACTCCACCGTGACCGGGCAATAATCTTCCCGAATCTTTAATTCCTATACTGCGTTTTATCATTGACTCAACTAAATCTCCCAATGTGCCGAATACTGCTATTATTGCCGCTATCACACCCCAGTGTATAAAAACTAATGTTCCCGAATATTTTGCAATAAAAAATGCTGCTAATTGTGAAACTATCAGTCCGCCAAAAAAACCTTCCCACGACTTTTTAGGTGATATTCGTTCAAACAGACGATGTTTACCAAATGTTACACCTAACAAATATGCTCCGGTATCGGATGCCCATATTAATATAAAAATAAATAACAATATTTTTCCGCTGTATTCTCCCGTAAGATATACTATATGATTTAACAGCATTAACGGAAGTGATATGTAAAATATTCCGAATACGGTTGTTGATACATTTAACAACGGATGTTTTAAATCGCGATATAATTCAAATATAAGAATAAAAGAAAATGCCGGAATAAGTATTAAACTTAAAAAAGCTCCATAACTGAAATTATACCACAAAAATCCCGATATAAATACCATTGCACCAATAATACTACCGTAATATTTTTGCGGATGCGATTTGCTTGCAAGTGCCATTAGATATAATTCTCGCAATGCAAGAATATTTATAATTAAAAATAGAATAAAAAAAGAAAGTGGATGCCACAATATTGCTCCCGATAAAACAACAACAAACAATGTTCCCGTAATTGTTCGCTTAAAAAAACTGTTCACAATTAAAAATCTTTTATTAAAAACTTAGCCCTAATAACATCGTCAGGCTTTACATAAACTTCAATATCTCCGAAAAGATAAAAAGAATCTTGTTTGTTAATAATAACAGCCTGAATATCATTATCTTCTAAGACATTCTTTACCATTTCAGCTATATATAATTTTGCTGTTGAAAAAATTAACGCCCAATCTTTTTCCATCCGTTTAAGATTTTTTTTCTTCGGATTCTTCGACTTTACTATCTGTATCTACAATGTTCTCTTTTTCTTCTCTTTTTACTTCAACAAAATCATCATCGCCGATATTCGGATTCTTACCGTTAGGACGAGGTCCTAAAATTCTTTCTAAATCTTCTGAGAACAATACTTCTCTTTCGAGTAGCATTTCGCCCAATTTATTGTGCTGCTCTTTATATTTTTTTAATAGCTCTTTGGCAGTTTTATATGCTTCGTTTATTATTTTTTTAACTTCATTATCAATAAGTTCCGCTGTTTTTTCACTATACGGTTTATTAAAAGCATATTCATTTTGTCCTGTTGAATCGTAATAACTTATATTACCTATTTTATCACTCATTCCAAAATATGTAACCATAGAGTAAGCCTGCTTTGTAACCTTTTCAAGGTCGTTTAAAGCTCCGGTAGATATTTTCCCGAAAAACAGTTCTTCGGCAGCTCTTCCGCCAAGTGCAGCACACATTTCGTCAAACATTTGTTCTTTTGTGGTAAGTTGCCGCTCTTCGGGCAAATACCAAGCAGCTCCCAATGCTTGTCCTCGCGGCACTATTGTAACTTTTATCAACGGATTGGCGTATTCAAGTATCCAGCTCACTGTTGCGTGTCCGGCTTCGTGGTAAGCTATTGTTTTTTTCTCTTCTACCGATATTATTTTATTCTTTTTTTCAAGCCCGCCGATTATTCTGTCGATAGCATCCAAAAAATCCTGCTTTTCAATTCTGTCTTTTCCTTTACGTGCAGCAATAAGAGCTGCTTCGTTGGTAACATTTGCTATATCGGCTCCCGAAAATCCGGGTGTTTGTTTTGCCAAAAATTCAGGGCTTACTTTATCACCAAGCTTTTTCAACGGACGCATATGAACTTTAAAAATCTCTTTTCTCTCTTTTAAGTCGGGCAATTCCACATGTATTTGTCTGTCGAAACGTCCTGCTCTCAGTAATGCACGGTCAAGAATATCGGCACGGTTTGTAGCTGCCAATATTATAACTCCGTTATTGGTTCCAAAACCATCCATTTCGGTAAGCAACTGATTAAGAGTATTTTCTCTTTCGTCATTTGCTCCCATATTCGGATTTTTTCCCCTGGCTCTACCTATTGCATCAATTTCGTCAATAAAAATTATACACGGAGCTTTTTCTTTAGCTTGTTTAAACAAATCTCTCACACGAGAAGCTCCTACTCCAACAAACATTTCAACAAAATCAGACCCCGACATTGAAAAGAAAGGCACATGAGCTTCTCCTGCAACGGCTTTTGCCAATAGTGTTTTTCCTGTTCCGGGAGGTCCTACAAGTAATGCTCCTTTGGGTATTTTCCCTCCCAATTTGGTATATTTTTCAGGTTGTTTCAAAAAATCAACAATTTCTTTTATTTCAACCTTTGCTTCTTCAAGCCCTGCTACATCGTTAAAATCAACTTTTACTTCGGCATTTTCTTTATCAAAAACCTTTGCTTTTGATTTTCCGATGTTAAATATTTGACTGCCAGCTCCTCCCGAGCCTGCCATTCTTCTGAAAATAAACAACCACACTCCTATAAGCATCAACGGAAAAATTATCCAACTGATAATCCAATCCATGTGATTTTCGCGTTTCACATATCTTACGGGAATACGCTCCGACGGCGAAAAGCCCTGTTGAGCTTCATCAAGTTGAGCTTCAAACCGGTCGATAGAACCTATTGTTATAAAATAATCGGCAGACGAAACACTCATACTTGATGCTCCTCCTTTTTTTATATCACTGAATTCAGGGTCGTCTTTCCTGTCTTTTTTAATATAAATTTCGGCACGCTCTTTATTTACAACTTCTATTTTTTCTACTGCATGTGTTTTTACCATTTTTGTTTCAAACCTGTTCCACATTATTTCAACAGGCTGACTACCCATAGGAACAAACATCATAATCATTATAGATGCTATAATAATACCATACACCCATGTTATGTTAAATTTGGGTTTTTTATTTGCTCCCTGTTGATTACCTTGTTTATTGCCAAATCCAAGGTTTTTATTATTATTATTATTATTTTGTTTTTGTTCGCTCATTTAAATGTTGTATCTATTATATTTAACTAATCTTCTATTAACTCAGTTTTGGCATCAGCCCACAAATCTTCGAGATTATAAAATCTGCGGAATTCTTCTTGAAAAACATGAACTACAAGCTCTCCGTAATCAAGCAAAACCCATTGAAGATTATCTGTTCCCTCTTTATGTAAAGCATGTTCTTGAAGTTCCGTTCGCGTTTGCCTGTCGATAAAATCGGATATTGCATCAACTTGCGTATTTGAATCACCATGGCAGATAATAAAGTAATCTGCTATCGACTGGTCTAATTCTCTTAAATCCAAAACTTTAATCTCTTTGCCTTTTTTCTCTTTTATAGCTTCTACTACAAAATCTTTTAAACTTACGGAATCAGTATTTTTTGTCATATTTTTTTAAAAATTTGCATCAAAGGTAATGATTTTTAATTTTGTTTTTACAAATAAATAGTGCAAACAAATACAATGCCTTATTTTTTGTTTTTTTGCTATAAAATAAAACTATTTAGAATTACTTATATTAATTAAAATATGCTGCAAAATTTAATTTAAAAGCCTGTTAGAAACAGGCTGCCATTGATTATTGATTAAAAGTTTTCACCACGTTAAACCGTGGTGCTAATCTAATATATAATATGAATTTTTCATTATTACTGTTTTTCTGATTTTATTGCAATAGCATAAATAATACCAATTACAGCAATTAAAAGAATCGTTCCGAGTAAAATTGTTGCGGCTGTCATTTTTTTATTATTAACTGTTTTTTCACTGAAAAAATTTTTGTGCTTTTATAGTACTGCTTTTACTATTCTATTTTTATTGTTTAAATCTTTTATTACTTCAATATTTTTATATCCTTTGTTTGTAAGAAGGTTTTGCATTTGTAATGCAAATTTTTCGTTTATTTCAAAAATAATCAACCTCTCTTTTTTTAATAATTTTATTCCCGCATCTGCTATTTTGTCATAAAAAACCAAAGGATTACTGTCTTCCACAAATAGTGCCGTTTTAGGTTCGTATTCCAAAACATTTTTTTGCATAAGTTTTTTTTCACTATTGCAAACATAAGGCGGATTACTTACAATAATATCAACATCTTGAGGCAAGATACTAAAATCAAGATTTAAAATATCATTTTCAATAAAATGAATATCCGTATTATTTAATTCTGCATTCTTACGAGCTGTTTTTATTGCTTTACGCGAAATATCAACGCCATAAACATCACTCTTCGGTAAATTTGCCGAAAGGCTTATTGCTATACAACCGCTTCCTGTCCCAAAATCAATTATTTTCAAATGATTCTTTTTTTTGTAATTTTTAACAATATAATCAACCAACTCTTCGGTTTCTTGGCGGGGAATCAAAACATCATCTGTTACATAAAATTTTAATTCGTAAAATTCTGTTTCTCCCAAAATATATTGAACAGGTTCGTATTTTATTAATCTTAAAAGTGCATTTTCAATATCAATGCTTTCTTTCGGTTTCAGCTCCTTTTCGGGATATGTTATTACTTCAACTTTTGACAAATTCGCATATTTCTCAAAAATCATAAACAAAATCTGTTGTATTTCACTCAAAGAGTAAATATCTTTTAATTCTTGTTTAAATTTATCGCTTGTTTTTTTTATGCTGCTTGTCATTGCGTTGTGATTGTTATTTTATGCTGCCGAATTAATATTTTTTAATAAATAAAAAAACTAACAACGACAATTTATACTAAGTTATTTATAAAAATGTATTTTTGATACATATTTGAAAAACCGTGTCAAAAGTAAAAAAAACATACAATGAATAATAAAAACAGTGATGAATTGTTTATGTTGCGTTGTATTCAACTTGCCGAAAAAGGTAAGGGGAATGTTGCTCCGAATCCTATGGTGGGGGCGGTAATTGTGTATGAAGGCAAAATAATAGGCGAAGGTTATCACATGCAATACGGCGAAGCTCATGCCGAAGTTAATGCCATAAATTCGGTTTACGATAAGTCACTTTTGCAAAAATCTACCATATACGTAAGCCTTGAACCTTGTGCTCATTTCGGAAAAACACCACCGTGTGCCGATTTAATAGCATCGCATAAAATACCGAGAGTAGTGATAGGTATGCAAGACCCTTTTGCAAAGGTAAACGGCTTGGGAATAAAAAAACTAAAAAATGCGGGATGTGATGTAAAGGTTGGTGTTCTTGAAAAAGAGTGTAGAGGTTTGAATAAGGAATTTATAACTTTTCATGCAAAAAAACGCCCCTACATAATTTTAAAATGGGCACAAACAACCGATGGATTTATTGATAAAATAAGAACCGATGCCGATGAACAAAAACCCAATTGGATTACCAATGAAGTATGCCGTTCGCTTGTTCACAAGTGGCGAACCGAAGTACAAGCTATTATGGTAGGCACAAACACCGTTGCAATAGATAATCCTAAACTTAATATACGGTCGTGGGCTGGAAAATCGCCTTTGCGTATTGTTATTGATAAAGACTTGAAATTGCCCGAAAATCTGTTTTTATTTGATAAAACTGTTCCTACCATTGTTTTAAATAAAATTAAAAATAAACAAGAAAATAATATTGAATACAAAAAACTTGATTTTAGCGAAAACTTTTTAAATGAGTTAATTGATTTTCTTTACAAAAAAGAGATAAACAGCTTATTTGTTGAGGGTGGACAACAATTGTTAAATTCATTTATTGAAAATAACTTGTGGGACGAAGCCCGTATTTTTACGGGAAACATTGAATTTAAAAAAGGTATTTCGTCTCCTCAAATTACAGGAAAAATAATATCTGAAGACAGTGTGGGTAATAGCATGTTGACAATTTATAAACCTGTCGGGAACAACTTATAAAATTAATTGCTTTTTATTTAAAAAAGAAAAATTTAATAATTGCTAAAATAGAAAGTGAAATTATTGCAATACCGCTTATGCGATTAAGGATAAAAATATTCCGTAATCGGAATCGTTTTCTGAAAATACTTACAACATAAGTGAGTAAAAACCACCACAATACAGCTCCCGAAAAGATTCCTGCTACCAAAAACAAATTGTTGCGGTGACTGTCGTTATTAGCAAATAATCCTAACATTGTAAATGCTGCACCAAAAAATATTATTGTCAGGGGATTTGATATTGTTAAAAACAAAACCGATAAATAGTCTTTTACCGCTGTTCGTTTTTTATAGTGTATTTGCGATAAGCGTAGTTGTTTTACGGGATCGTTAAAAACCATTCTTATTCCGAGTATTAACAATACCGTCACTCCCACTATCTGAAAAAGAAGTTGATTTTTTGCCAAAAAATTTGTTATAAAAGTTACTCCGAAAACAGCAATAATAGCATAAAAAGTATCGGCTGTTGCAGCTCCCAACCCCGATAAAAATCCTATTGCTCTGCCTTTATTTACGGTTTTTTGCACCAACAACACTCCTATCGGACCCATTGGTGCAGAAACAATTACTCCTATTAATAAACCTTTTAGAAAAAATTCGAGACTAAACATTAAATGATACTCATAAACAGATTATTACAATTCTGCCAAAAATATAATTTTTTGATATAAATACGACAACTTATATCAATCTATTTTATATTTACACGAGTTTTTTTTATAAAAGTGTATATAATATGCACTAAATTCTCTTATTATGTATAATACAAGTCAGCTGAAAGAATTTTTAGACGAAAAAGTTAATAAATATAATTGCCCCGATTTTATTGAATCCGACCCTGTTTCAATTCCTCATAATTTTTCAAAAAAAGAAGATATTGAAATTGCAGGTTTTCTTGCTGCCACAATAGCTTGGGGTAATCGTAAAGCAATTTTAAAATCGGCAAATCAACTTATTGCTTGGATGGATTTTGCTCCTTATGATTTTATTATAAATCATTCGCTAAAAGAACTTAATGTTTTCAATAAATTTGTTTACCGAACATTTAACGGCATCGATTGCATGTATTTTTTAAAATCGTTGCAAAATATTTACAAAAATCTAAACGGTATCGAATCGGTTTTTAACCAAGGCTATAAACAAAAAGGTAATATAAAAGATGCTATTTCGTTTTTTTGGGATGTTTTTTTTGCTTTACCGCACGAAAAACGCACTCAAAAACATTTGGCAAATCCACAAAAAGGCTCTGCTGCCAAACGTATAAATATGTATTTGCGATGGATGGTGCGTAACGACAACAAAGGTGTTGACTTTGGCATTTGGAAACAGATAAAACCTGCCGGTTTGATGATGCCTGTTGATGTTCATTCGGGAAATATAGCAAGAGAATTAGGGTTACTCACAAGAAAATCAAACGATTGGAAAGCTGTTGATGAACTTACCGTAAATTTACGATTATTTGATGGCAATGACCCCGTAAAATACGATTTTGCTCTTTTCGGGCTTGGTGTTAATAACGATTTTTAGTTTACAAAATACTGATGTTCAGATGTTTAAATTTAAACAATTTGCAATTATCCAAGAAAAATCGGCAATGAAAGTAGGCACCGATGGTGTTTTGCTTGGTGCATGGACAAATTGCAATAATGCCAAAAACATTTTGGATATTGGCACGGGAACCGGATTAATTGCAATTATGACTGCTCAAAAAAACGGCTTTGCACATATTGATGCTGTTGAAATTGATTCTGAATCTTACAATGAAGCTGTTCAGAATATCTCATTATGTCCTTGGTCATCAAGAATATCGGTATTTAACACTTCATTTCAAAAGTTTGCAATCGACAGTAACAATAAATATGACTGTATTATAACAAATCCTCCGTTTTTCAGCCAATCGAAAAAAGCAAAAACAGAAGCTCGAACAAATGCTCGTCACAATTATACTTTGCCTTTTGATGAATTAATTGAAGGTGTAGCAAAACTATTATCCGGTAACGGAACTTTTAATATTATCATTCCTTTTGATGTTCAGGATATTATAGAAAACTTATGCAGTAAATACAAAATGTTTGCCGTAAAAAAAACTTTTGTAAAACCTACTCCCGAAATTCCCGCAAAAAGAATTTTGTTTTCTTTTTCGAAAAACGCCGAAGAATGCAACAAATCAACATTAATAATCGAACAATACGGCAGACACCGTTATTCAAACGAATATATTGAACTTACCAAAGATTTTTATTTGAATTTTTAAACAAAAAAAATGTTATTCCTGCAAATCTTTCCACGAATCGTCATATAAAAAGTTATTATAAGGATATCTTTTTGCATGCATCTCTTTTACTTTACTGTAAACAAGATTTTTAAACTCTTCGATATTTATTTTCTTTTTTGCCGAAATAAATATACTCGGAGTGTTATTTTTTGCCATCCACGAATTTTTCAACTCGTCAAGTGTAAAGTTTGCTTTTGTTTTCGGGGTTAAATCATCTTCATCTTTTTGAATATACGAGTATGCATCAATTTTATTAAAAACAATATAAGCAGGCTTGTCAGAAGAATCTATTTCGTGCAATGCTTGTGTTACTGTTTGTATCTGTTCTTCAAAATTAGGATGCGAAATATCAACCACATGCAAAAGAATATCCGCTTCTCGTACTTCGTCGAGAGTTGATTTAAACGACTCTATCAAATCGTGAGGCAGTTTTCGTATAAATCCCACGGTATCACTTAACAAAAAAGGCAGATTTTCAATTACTACTTTTCGCACAGTAGTATCGAGAGTTGCAAAAAGTTTATTTTCGGCAAATACCTCCGATTTACTGAGCATATTCATTATTGTTGACTTGCCCACGTTTGTATATCCCACAAGAGCAACTCTAATCATTTGCCCGCGATTTTTACGCTGAGTAGCCATCTGCTTATCTATTTTTGAAAGTTGCTCCTTCAGTCGTGTAATTTTATCGCGAATAATACGTCTGTCTGTTTCTATTTCTGTTTCTCCGGGACCTCTCAGCCCGATACCTCCGCGTTGTCGTTCAAGGTGAGTCCACATTCGCGTAAGTCGCGGAAGCAAATATTGATATTGAGCAAGCTCCACTTGCACCTTTGCATGTGCTGTTTGTGCTCGCTGAGCAAAAATATCAAGAATAAGATTTGTTCGGTCAAGCACTCTTGATTTGAATATTTTTTCAATATTTCTAAGCTGTGTAGGTGTCAATTCATCATCGAAAATAACAAGCTCAATTTCATTTTCTTCAACAAAATCGGCTATTTCGTTAATTTTACCGGAACCTACAAACGTTCGTGCATTAGGTGTATCAAGGCGTTGAATAAATCGTTTAACGGGAACAGCTCCTGCTGTTTCAGTTAAAAATGCCAACTCGTCAAGATATTCTTTAACTTGTGTTTCGTCTTGTTCTTTATTTATTATTCCTATTAAAACAGCTTTTTCCTGTTCTTTTTCGGTGCTGTAATACGGTTTTCCCATCTAATAATCTTAAATTGTTTACTCAGGATTTACTGAAAAACACAAAATAAATTTTCCCGATAAATCCTACTTTATGTAAGTGAGACTACAAATATACACAGAATAAAAAAACCGCCTTATTTTAAGGCGGTTTTTATTAAATATTATTAAATCAATTAGTTCAATTGGAAATTAATAGGAACAGTAAATGATACCTTTACGGGTTTTCCTCGTTGAGAACCTGGTTTCCATTTAGGAAGAGCCTTTATTACTCGAATAGCCTCTTTATCAAGAGAAGGGTCAACTCCACGAACAACTTTTACTTGTTCTACTTCACCTTTTTGGTTTACAACAAATTGAATAAAAACTTTACCTTGAATACCGTTTTCTTTGGCAACCTCAGGATACTGAATATGTTGAGCTATATATTTTCTCAACTCCAAATCTCCACCGGGAAATTCAGGCATATTTTCAACAATAAAGAATACTTGAGCTTCTTCAACTTCTTCTTCTTCATCAATTTCAACAATCTCTACGGCAGCATCTTGGTCTGCTTCGGTATCGTCAATTTCAAGTTCATCGTCAATTTCAACATCATCTTCTACAATGTTAAGAACTTCTGTGGTTTTTGGCGGTTCCGGTGGTGGTGGTGGCTTAATCTCCTGTTGACGAGTAATAGGAATAATCTCCTCTTCAACTACCATGTCGCCCAATTCACCAAGGTCACTGGCAACTTTTTCTTTTTGTGTTAAGCTAAAAGCAGCTAACATTAATCCGATTGCTACAACAAATCCTATCTCAAGGAAAATGCCGGAATACCTTCTTAAATCTACTTTGGGATTCTTTTTAAGTTCCATAATATATGTTGTTTCTTATTTTTTCAGCCGTTAAAAATACTATTTATTCAATACATTTTCAAAATAAAATACTTTTTATCGGCAAAAAAATTAAATTAATACTAAAAATTAACTATTCTCTACGAGTTCTTTTGCCAATTCCGTTAACTTCAGACCGTCAAAGTTACCCGAACTCAATAATAAGAGAACCGAATTTGATAAATCCATAAAAGAAAGTTGTTTTTTTAATTCATTTTTATCGTCAAAAACCTTTATCTCTTGTTTATCAAATGATTGAGCAACTGATTTTTTATCTAATTTTTCAAGTTTTTTTAATTCCAAAGCGTGATTACTGTAAAATACTATTGCCGTATCGGCACTATCCATTGTGCCTTTATAATGTTGTAAAAACTCTTTATTTAAACTGCTGTAAGTATGCAACTCCATACATGCCACAATTTTTTTGTGAGGGTATTGCTGTTTTACCGCATCAATTGTTGCTTTTAGTTTCGACGGCGAATGTGCAAAATCTTGATAAACAACAACATTACTGCTTTTTGCAAGCAGTTGTAACCTTTTTGCCGCTCCTTCAAATATTGATATTGATTTATAAAAATCATCTTCTGTTATGCCCAATTTTAAGCAAACTTGTTTTGCTCCACTGATATTTTGCAAATTATGATTGCCAAAAATTTTTATTTCTGCTTCCTCTTTGTTGTGCAACAAATAAGTTACACCGTTTTTTATTATGTGATTATGAGTATTGTATGAAATTTTTTCAATATCCGGTCTTGCTTGTTCTGCTATTGATTTTACATTTTTATCGCCTTCAAAATAAATCAGGTTACCGTTTTGCTCTATTTTATCGGTAAAAATTTTAAACTGCTCAACATAATTTTCAAATGTAGGGAATACATTTATGTGGTCCCATGCAATTCCTGTAATAAGTGCAATATGCGGATTATACAGATGAAATTTAGGACGCAAATCAATTGGTGATGTTAAATATTCATCTCCTTCAAAAACAGCAATATCGGTATCATCCGAAAAATCGACCATTGTTTCAAATCCTTCGATATTTGCACCTACCATATAATCGAACTTAATGTCAAGTGTTTTTAATACATGCATTATTATTGCCGTTGTGGTTGTTTTTCCGTGGCTTCCGCCGATAACCACACGAGTCTTATTTTTTGTTTTTTCAAATAAAAATTCGGGATACGAAAATATTTTTAAACCCAGTTCTTTTGCTTTCAACAATTCGGGATTATCACTTTTAGCATGCATTCCCAAAACAACAGCATCAATACTGGCAGATATTTTTTCGGGAAACCAGCCTGTTTTTTCGGGTAATAATCCGTATTTGGCAAGCCTTGATTTCGATGGTTCAAAAATTTCATCGTCGGAGCCTGTTATTGTATCTCCTTTTTTATGCAAAGCTATTGCCAAATTGTGCATTGCACTTCCGCCTATTGCTATAAAGTGGTATTTCATTGGTTATATTTTTATTTATACAAACTTATTTTAATTGCATCGCATAAATTTTATTCAATCTGCAATTTAGCAAATTTCAACAACAACTTTTTTTCTCCGAATTTAGGAAAAAAAATCACAGCTTTTTTCTGTGACCCTTCTCCTTCTATCTGAATAACACGTCCTTTTCCGAATTGTTGATGAATAACATTCATACCCGATTTTATATTTTCGGCGGAAGCCGATTTAAAATTAGCGGTTTCGGCATTTTTAATTTTTACAAGTTTGCGTCCTGCCGCAACTTTTAACGACGGTCGAGCAGGTTTTTTAAATCTGCTGTTTATATTATTATAAGTGTGTTCATCTGAGAATTTGCCGTATTCTTTTTTTATTTTTTTACTAAATAATTGTGTTCCGTTAACAAATTGCTTATCTATTTCGTTAATAAATCTGCTGGGTTTCGGTGTAACAGGTGAGCCGTATTTAAATCTGCTTTTGCAATACGACAGAGTAACCCTGTTCATTGCCCGTGTAAGAGCCACATAAAACAGCCGTCGCTCTTCTTCAAGCTCTTTTTGCGTATGACTGCTCATTGCCGAAGGGAACAACTCCTCTTCCATTCCCACAATATAAACATGCGGAAATTCAAGTCCTTTTGCCGAATGAATAGTCATTAACGTTACCCTGTTTTTATCATTACCCTTATCTTCGTCTTGGTCTGTCAGTAAAGCAATATTTTCAAGAAAAGTTTCCAACTGTACCGATTCGTTACTGTTATGATTTGCCGTTACAAAGTCGCGAATACCGTTTAACAACTCCTCCATATTTTCATATCGTGCCCTCTCTTCCACAGTGTTACCGTTGTGTAAGTCTTTTGAAATTCCGGCTTCCGATATTATTACCGATGCCAAATCGTAAGCATCGTTGTTATCTTTCAGCGATATAAATTTACTGATAAGACCGGCAAAATTATTCAATTTGGTTAAAGTCCCTTTATTTACAGGCAGTTCATACTTTTCGGCATTGGTTACCACTTGCCACAAACTAATATTTGCCGCATTTGCCGTTTCTTCAATTTTTCCTACTGTGGTTTGTCCTATTCCCCTTGCGGGATAATTTATTATCCGCTTTAATGCTTCCGAATCATCAGGATTTACGGTAAGTCTGAAATAGGCTACTATGTCTTTAATTTCTTTTCGTTGATAAAAAGATGTACCTCCGTAAATTTTGTAAGGCATATTACGCTTTCGCAATGCCTCTTCAAAAATACGACTTTGTGCATTGGTGCGATACAAAATTGCAAAATCGGAATAGTTAAGTCTGTTATTAGCCATTTGTTCGTAAAGGTCACTTATTACTTTATATCCCTCTTCAATATCGGTATAAGCATCAATAATATTTATTTTTTCGCCTTCGTTGTTTTCCGAAAAAACTTCTTTATGAATTTGCTTTTCGTTCTTTTTTATAAGACTATTGGCTGCATTAACAATATTTTGCGTAGAACGATAATTTTGTTCAAGTTTGAAAAGTTTATGTTTCGGATAATCTTTTTTAAAGTTCAAAATATTTTCAATTCTGGCACCTCTGAAAGAATAAATACTTTGAGCATCGTCCCCTACCACGCTAATATTACCATGCTCTTCACCCAATTTTTTTATAATCAGATATTGAGAGAAATTAGTATCTTGATACTCATCAACAAGAATATATTTAAATTTCCTGCGATATTTATCCAAAATATCGGGATTGTCGCGAAACAAAACATTGGTAAACAACAACAAATCGTCGAAATCCATAGCTCCTGAGTTGCGACATCTGTTGGCATAAATTTCGTAAATGCGAGAAATTTCAGGGCGTTTTGTTTGTATATCTGCTTCCATTGCCTGAGCATTACCTTTATATGCCTGATGAGTTACAAGATTATTTTTTGCCATTGATATTCGAGCCAAAACACCGGCAGGTTTATAAACTTTATCGTCAAGTTTAAGCTCTTTAATTATTGATTTTATAAGACTTCGCGAGTCGGTAGTGTCGTATATTGTAAATGATGAAGGAAATCCTATTTTTTCGGCTTCGGTTCGTAATATTTTACTGAAAATAGAGTGAAAAGTACCCATCCATAAAGAGCTGCTTAACTCTTCGCCCACAACTCTTCCTATTCTCTCTTTCATTTCGCGAGCAGCCTTATTGGTAAATGTCAGTGCCAAAATATTCCAAGGTGCAGTTCCCGTTGCCAACAAATAGGCTATCCGATAAGTAAGCACTCTGGTTTTTCCGGAACCGGCTCCCGCTATTACCAAACTTGCTCCGTCTTTTGCCAATACCGCTTCACGCTGAACAGAATTTAATTCTTCTAAAAAATTATATTGCATTTTATTTTTTTCTATTTTTTACATGGTAAAGATACACAATCTTATGTCTCGACAAAGTTGCCGAAAAACAAAATTTTATTATCCCTTAATCCTCTCAAAAATTGTCTTTACAACTATTATTTTATAATATTGTAGCGGTTTTATGCATTAATATTTTTATTGTTGCAAGAAAACGGTAAATATTGCGTTATTGTCAATAAAAAGTATATTTTTTATTAAAAACAAAAATTAATTAAAACCTATAAAAAGTTTAACACTGTTTTTTAAGATGAGATTACCTGTAACAATAATATTTTTATTTACAATATTAAATTCTTTTTCACAAATTCAAGTAAAAGAATCTGAAAAATCGGATACTACACAATATTCGCAAGGCGTGCATCAAGACTCTGTATATATTGTTTACAAAGGCGATAACAATAAAAGTTCTATCACTCTTTATGCCGATCTTAACAATATTGATTCGCTAAATTATTACTGGTATAAATACAACAATCAATCAAAAAGTTTTCATTTTTTGATAAAATTTGATACGGTAAAAAATTGTGAAATAAAATATGATGACCCTACACAAGACATGAATAAATATGAAGGCGGATACAGAGTTCATATTTTTAATCAAGACAAAGGAATTGATACAACATTTACGGTTTGGGTTTGGTATCAAGATTTTTTTATAAATTCAATATCTATATATTCGTCAACATGTACCAATCTTGAATTGATGGCAGATACCTCTTTTCAAGATGTTTTTACGTATTACGATTTATCAGTTTCGGATAATCCTCCGTTAAAATTAACCAACGAAACAATTTTAAAATGGACTGTTGACCCGGGTTCGACAAGTGACATTAGATATGGTGTAAATCCGCGATTTTCAGCTCCTGTTGAAGCTACAACATATACTGTTACAGGAATTGACAAATACGGTTTCAGTCGGGAGCGAACAGCCACCCTTGACGAAACAAGATTCGACAGCAAAGGTTATCCGTATTTGCGAGCCGTAGAAGCCGAATTTGAAGCTATTCACGGAATAGAAGAAGGCGACAATAAACCATCAAATGATACTGCTATTCATGTAGAAGCTCCCCACGGGGTTTGGTTTTTTAATAAATCAAAAAATGCCGAATTATTTGATTGGATATTTTATAATCACATTGATTGGTATCAAACTCCCGACGACAGTATGTTATACACAACAACATTTTTTGAACCTTCTGATTCTATTTATTATGAACGACCGGTAAGAAATTCAACAAGTCCGAAAGGGTATGATGTGCAACTTACCGTTCAAGGTCCTATTTACAACGATAACGGCGATAGATGTTTTGACCCTGAAAAAAAGATTAATTTTATTATTGTTGATTCAACACAATTCCCGAGTAATTATAAAGAGTTGCCAAATGTTTTTACACCTGATGCTTCAAATAACAACTACTTTTATTTTGTTCATAAACCCGAATCATCGGAAAAACCTGTAAAGTCAATAAGTTACTTTTCAATAAAGATTTATAACCGTTGGGGCAATAAAATATATGAATATGAAGACAATGATGGTAGTTGGCAGGAACCCGGAAAAGATAAACCCGGTTGGGACGGCACTACCAGAGTGGGAACTAAAGCAAAACCCGGCGTTTATTATTATGTAATATTAGCTAAAGGTTGGGATAGCAGAGATTTTAAAGTAGGTGGATTTGTGCATATCTTTTATTGATAAAACTAATATTTACAATAAGTTATAAAATAACTCCGTCTTTCATGGTAATAGTTCTATCACTCATTTTAGCCAACGACATATCATGAGTAACAATAATAAATGTTTGATTAAACTTATCACGCAAAGTGAAAAATAGTTTATGCAACTCTTCTTTATTTTGAGTATCAAGATTTCCCGAAGGTTCATCAGCTAAAATAACTTCAGGTGAATTTAACAAAGCTCTGGCTACTGCAACACGCTGTTGTTCTCCTCCCGACAACTCTTTCGGTTTATGGTTTAAACGAGTGGACAAATCCAAAAAATCAAGTATCTCTTTGGCTTTTTCTTCAACTTGTTTTTTACTTTTCCCTGTGATTAATCCCGGAATCATAACATTTTCAAGAGCTGTAAATTCGGGTAATAACTGATGATTTTGAAAAACAAAACCAAGATTTTTATTTCGAAACTTCGATACAGCTTTTTCTTTAAGGTTACTAACCTCTACTCCATTTATTATAATAGAGCCTCTGTCAGCATTAAGAATAGTCCCTATTATTTGCAAAAGCGTAGTTTTGCCCGCCCCGCTTTTCCCAACAATAGATACTATTTCGCCTTTTTTTACCTCTAAATTGATGCCTTTTAATACTTCAACCTTACCATAAGATTTATGAATATCTGAAACTTTAATCATAATAATTTTATTTGTATGTTTTTCAAAATGCCTAACAACTAATTAAGTAAAAAATAAATATACATACAATATGCAATTAGTAAAAAAGCACCTTCTACACGTTTAATTTCTCGTTTACCTAAAATAACAAAAAACAAAAATAACAATAATGATACTCCTATCATCCACAAAGAATCAACATAAATAAAATTTTTATTAACATCAATAGGATGCACAGTTGCTGTTATTCCCAATATTGCCGCTATATTGAAAATATTTGAACCCACAATATTTCCTATACTGATATCCGATTCTTTTTTTACAGCTGCTATTATTGATGTTGTCATTTCGGGAACACTGGTGCCTATTGCAATCATCGAAACAGAAATAATACGTTCTGAAACTCCCAAAGTACGGGCAAAATTCGAAGCTCCTTTTATCAGCCATTCGGCACCAAACATTAATCCTATACTACTTGCCACAATTAATAACAAGGCATAATACCATTTCATATCAGGCGGTAAAAACTCTTGTTTATCTTTATTTTTTCGTCCTTGTTTTATCGAAAAATAGTTGTAAATAATTATAATTAACAAAAATATAATCCCTTCGATTCGGGTTATTACACCAAAATATCCAAAAACCATAAAAAGTATGCTTATCAAAAACATAATTACCCAATCTATATACATCATATGTTTTGATACTGAAATGGGATAAATAACAACAGCCATTCCAAGAACTAAAGCTATATTACTGATATTACTCCCTATAATATTTCCTATTGCTATATCGGGATGTCCTTTTAAAACTGCTTTTAAACTAACAAGTAACTCCGGAGCCGAAGTGCCGAGAGCAACAATTGTTAATCCTATAATAAGAGTGGGAATTTTAAAAAAACGGGCTATTTGAACTCCACCAACCACCAAATATTTTCCGCTTATAAAGAGAGCAGCAAAACCAAGCAGTATAAAAAGTAAATTTGTCATATGGTTTTATTATTTTAACAAAGATATTAAAATATGTAAATAAGAAGCCTATAAAATATTTAAACAAAAAAGCCTCGAAATTTCGAGGCTTTTTTAATATATTATTTGAAGTTAATTTTAAAATTAACTTACTCTTTTACCTTTAAGTGCACGTTTTTTCTCATCAGCTTTTACAGTATCGTAAACAACCGGAGTTGCAATAAACAGTGATGAATATGTTCCCACAACAACACCAACTAACATTGCAAAAATAAATCCTCTGATTACCTCTCCACCAAATACAAATATTATCAATAGAACAACAAATGTACTTAATGATGTATTAAATGTACGACTCAATGTACTGTTAAGTGCTGAATTGAAAATATCTTTTCGTTCACGTTTTTGATATAAGATAAGATATTCACGAATACGGTCGAACACAACCACAGTATCGTTAATTGAATAACCTACCACTGTTAATATTGCCGCAATAAACGATTGGTCTATTGCCATTGAGAACGGCATGATGCTATAGAATAAAGAATAAATACCCAATATTATTAATACATCATGCATTAATGCTGCAATAGCACCAAATCCGAATTGCCAGTTGCGGAAACGGAACATAATGTAGAAGAAAATCATTATCAAAGCAAATATTACCGCATAAATAGCAGAACGCTTAATGTCACTTGCTATTGTTGGTCCTACCTTTTCCGAACTCATTCGATAATTATGAATAAATTGTTTAAAAGTAGTTCCTTCAGGCATATAATTTTTCAATCCTGTATAAATCTTCACCTCTACCACATCATCAATATCAGGTTGATCACCTTCTAAATATTTCTTGGCAACAGCTATTTCATTAGCCGGTGCAGTTTCAGCATTTACCAAATATTTAGTAGTTAGCTTAATTTGCTTATCAGACCCAAATGTTTTAACTTCAGGTGCATCACCAAGCTCCTTTGCCAAATCTTTTTGTATATCAGCAGTATTTACAGGATGATCAAAACGAACAATATATGTTCTACCTCCGGTAAAGTCAACACTTTGATTAAATCCGCGAGAAAATATTGAAATAATACCAATTAAAATTATTGTTGAAGAAATTACATAATATAACTTACGTTTTCCGATAAAGTCAATTTTTGTGTTTTTTAAGAAACCTTCGGTAAGTTTAATTGAAAACTTAGGAGTTTTATTTCGAGATAAAGCTCTTTCGAATACCAAACGGGTAATAAATATAGCAGAGAATAATGAAGAAAGAATACCGATTCCCAATGTTACGGCAAAACCGTGAATAGGACCTTTTCCGAAGTATCCTAAAATAATAGCGGTCAACAATGTTGTAATGTTAGAGTCGATAATTGCCGAATAAGCATTTTTGTAACCGTCTTTAATCGCCAGTTTAATTCCTTTACCCGATGCCAATTCTTCACGAATACGTTCATAAATAAGCACGTTGGCATCTACCGACATACCTATTGTAAGCACAATACCTGCAATACCCGGTAATGTTAATACAGCTCCAAGCGAAGCAAGCACTCCCATTATAAAGAATACGTTGGTCATAAGAGCCAAGTTGGCTACATAACCTGCATAGCTGTAAAAGAATATCATATAAATAAGAACGGCAACAAAAGCTATAACAAACGACCAAAGTCCTTTTTGTATTGCCTCTTTACCAAGTGATGGTCCTACAATAGCTTCTTGTTCAATTCGTGCCGGAGCAGGCATTTTACCCGATTTAAGAATATTTGCCAAGTCTTCGGCTTCAGTTACCGTAAAATCTCCGGTAATAGAAGAACGACCACCTTTAATTTCACCGTTTACTCTTGGAGCAGAATATACATAACCGTCGAGCACAATAGCTATTGAATGACCGACATTATTTCCTGTCAAGCGAGCCCAAACTTTAGCACCTTCAGCATTCATTGTCATAGATACTTCAGCTTGTCCTCTTCCTTGTGCATACTCTTTACGTGCATTTGTAATTACATCTCCTTCAAGAGCTGCACGTCCGTCACGGGTTGTTACCTTAATAGCATAAAGTTCATAATATTTTTCATCTTTATCAATGGGTTTTACTCCCCAATAAAACTTCATGTTTTTAGGGAATAAACTTCTTACTTGTGGCATTGCAAGATAAGCATCCACCTTTGCTGTGTCTTTAACGTGAGCATATCCGATAGATGCTCCGGGTAAAGGTTGATTGTCGCGTGAAAAACGCGGTTGCAAAACAGCAAACAGTGGAAAATTCTTTGCTATATCTTTATTTGCAGTAGTGTCAACTGCTGTTGAATCACTTTCTAACTGCTCAATAAGCGACAATTCACCTTCGGTTGTATCTTTCTTTTCAGTAACATTATTATCGGCTACTTTTGTTTCTTCCGGGTTACCTTCCGAAACAGTATCTTCCTCTTTGCTTTTTTCTTCTTTTAACTCTTTTTTAACCTCGTTTATCTCTTTAATTTTTTCATTTGCAGCATACAAATACTGAACAACTTCGGCATTATCATAAGTTTCCCAAAATTCAAGGTTCGCTGTTCCTTGTAAAAGTTTACGAACTCTTTCGGGGTCTTTTACACCGGGAAGTTCAACCAAAATACGTCCGGTATTTCCTAAACGCTGAATATTAGGTTGAGTAACACCAAATTTATCAATACGCGTACGGATAATGTTAAAAGAGTTAGCAATAGCAGACTCAGCCTCTTGATGAAGAACTTTAAGAACATCTTCGTTTGTAGAGTTGAAATTAACCTTATCTTTTAACTCAATAGTATTAAAAACAGCGGATAATTTTCCGTTAGGGTCAATCTGCTCGAATGCTCTCCCGAAAAGGGTAACAAAATTTTCCTGCCCGTTTTTAACTTGCATCTGTTTTGCTAACTTTAATGCTTTGTTAAAAGTTGTATCGGTGCTGTAATTTGACAACGAACGAATAACATCGGCAACAGATACCTCAAGTATTACGTTCATACCACCTTTAAGGTCAAGACCCAAATTTAATTCACGCTCTTTAACTTCACGGTAAGTAAAATCTTTTATAAAAAAGAAATTATATACCGGTTCTGATGCAATTGAATCAAGAAAAGAATTGTATTTTTTAACATCGAAATTTTCATCGACAGTCGCATACTCTTTTGCTTGTTTCTCTACTTGTGCCGTTTTAACTGTAAACCAAAGCTGGTATAAACAAACCAGTGCAAACAAGATTGCAACAAATCTAATAGCTCCTTTATTCTGCATTTGTTTTGTGTTTTTATTGTTTTCTTACTATTCTTTTTATGCGATAATCGTGCAAAGATATTGTTTTTTTTTAAACATAAGTTTTTTTAATATATAACTTTATTAAAAATTAACTTTTCTTCGTTTTTTGCAATTATAATACATTATTAGTAAATAAGTTAACAAATATTGGATTTTTAATTATCAATAGTTCTAAAAACATTGTTTTTATCGTTAATGAAACAGTAGAACATAATTTTAAAATTAATTGTATAAAACATTTATAAATAAAATAGGTAATAATTTTTCAAAAAAAATGTAACATTTCGAAAAAAATACGTCTAAGAATAAAATTAAGATTAAAAATACAAGTTATATGAATATTTTTCAAGCAATAGATGTTGAGAAACAATTTGTTAATCACAAAGCACTTAACAAAGTAAGCATTGATGTTCCCGAAGGTAAAATTTTCGGGTTACTTGGTCCGAACGGAGCAGGAAAAACTACACTGATACGAATAATAAATCAAATAACAGCCCCCGATAGCGGCGAATTACTTTTTAAAGGTCAACCTCTTAAAAATGAGGATGTTTTAAAGATAGGCTATTTGCCTGAAGAACGCGGATTATATAAAAAAATGAAAGTTGGTGAACAGGCTATCTATTTGGCACGATTAAAAGGAATGTCAAGAAACGAAGCCATAAAAAAATTGAAATATTGGTTTACCAAATTTGAGATTGAACCTTGGTGGAACAAAAAAGTTGAGGAACTGTCGAAAGGTATGCAGCAAAAAATTCAGTTTGTGGTTACCATACTTCACGAACCCGAGCTTTTAATTTTTGATGAACCGTTTAGCGGTTTCGACCCCATAAACACTAAACTTCTTAAAGAAGAAATTCTTACATTGAAAGAAAAAGGTTCTACAATTATTTTTTCAACACATAATATGGCTTCGGTAGAGGAAGTTTGCGATAATATTGCTCTTATCAATCAATCGGAAAAAATTCTTGAAGGAGCAGTAACAGAAATTAAACAACGCTTTAAAAATAACACTTTTGAATGTGTTTATCACGGTAATTTCGATACTGTCAGCAATATCATTAAAGATAAATTAAACATTATTGAACATATAAAAAAAGACGAACATATTTATTTAAAAGCAGAGTTAAACGAATTTAAAACAAACAATAATTTATTAAATATATTATTGCCTGAAATAGAGTTAATATCGTTTAACGAAGTACTGCCCACAATGGACGATATTTTTATAAAAGTAGTTAAAGAAGATACAGTAATAAACAGTTAACAGCAAACATAAAATAATCATATAAAAAGCTATGAGTAAAATTTCAACAATAATATCAAGAGAATATCTTACAAGGGTTCGCAAAAAATCATTTTTAATAATGAGCATAATAGGACCTATTCTTTTTGCAGGATTGATGATTGCTCCTGCATGGTTTGCTCAAATGGAAGATACCGAAGAAAAATTGATTGCAGTTGCAGACAGTTCACATCTGTTTATAGGTGAATTTCCTGAAACGAAATACATAAAATTTGAATATTTGCCCAATGCCGATATTCAGAAATATAAAGACAATTTTTATCAGAGTGATTATTATGCATTGTTGTATATCAGTAAGGTAGTGGTAAGTTCACCCAATGCTGTATTTTTATATTCCGACAAATCACCGAGTTTAGGATTACAGATGCATATTGCCAATGCCATCGAAAAACGCCTTGAACACGATAAGCTGAAAACATACGGTATTGATAAAAATGTATTGGATGCTGTTAAAACAGATATATCAATTAAATCGGTAAAACTATCGAAAACAGGCGAAGAAAAAGAGAATAATTTTATACTTGCCATGATACTCGGATACTTAGCCGGATTTTTGATTTATTTTACAATATTTTTCAGTGGTTCACAAGTTATGCGAGGTGTAATAGAAGAAAAAAGTAACCGGATAGTTGAAGTTATTATTTCGTCAGTAAAACCGTTTCAACTTATGATGGGAAAAATTATAGGTGTAGGACTTGTTGCCCTTACGCAATTTGCTTTGTGGGGAATTTTAACAATAGGACTGTATTCTGTTGCCGTACCTATACTTATGCCCGATATTACCAATCCCGATAAACAAGAACAGGTTCAAAATTTTGTTCAAACAGGCAGCTCGTTAAATACACAAATGCCTGTAAACGACAACGACGAAATGGCATCGGATCTGTTTGAAATGATGGGAGCATTAAACAATATCAACTTTACAGTAATGATTGTAAGTTTTATCTTTTTCTTTTTCGGCGGATTTTTTCTTTACAGTGCAATGTTTGCAGCTATTGGCTCAGCCGTTGACAGCGAAGCCGACACACAACAATTTATGCTGCCTGTAACCATCCCGCTTATATTGGCAATTGTTGTGATGATGAATGTGGTTCAAAATCCGGAAAGTCCGGTTGCTTATTGGTTCTCAATTATTCCGTTTACATCGCCGGTTGTAATGATGGCTCGTATTCCTTTTGGCGTTCCGTATTCTCAAATTGCTTTATCAATATTTTTATTAATAATAACTTTTATTGCCATTATATGGGTATCAGCAAAAGTTTACAGAACAGGAATACTTATGTATGGCAAAAAAACCAGCTGGAAAGAGATATGGAAATGGATAAAGTATAAAAACTAAGAATAAAATTTATTGTAAAAAAACAGTTAGTAACTTGTTAAATAAATCGGATAATTGGTTTTAAAAATTATATATCTTTATCAAAGCAACTTATTCTGTTATTTTTTATCTACTATTAAAGAATAAGTAAAAAAAGGGTATATATTTAACAAACTAATAAAATGAAAACTGCAATTATCGACCTGGGTACCAATACATTTAATATTTTAATTGCCGAATTAAGCAACAATAAGTTTAAACCTATTTTAAACACCAAGTCGGCAGTAATGTTGGGTAATGAAGGGCTGGACAACGGTTATCTTTCCGAAAAAGCATTTAAAAGAGCTTATGAAGTTCTTTATGATTTCAAGCAGCTAGTTAATGATTTTTCTTGTGAAAATATTATTGCTTACGGAACATCAGCCATACGTTCGGCTCAAAATTCAGGTGAATTTATTGATAAAGTAAAAAACAAGCTGGGAATTTGTATTGAACCGATATCGGGAGACAAAGAATCTGATTATATTTATCATGGAGTAAAACAAGCCGTTGAATTTACCGACGAAAATTACCTTATTCTTGATATTGGAGGAGGAAGCAACGAATTTATTATCGCCAATAAAGATAAAATGCTGTGGAAACACAGCTTTGCACTCGGCGGAGCCAGATTATTAAATATGTTTAATCCCGAAGATTTAATATCAGAAAAAACTATTAAAGAGATAAACGAATATCTGTTTTCGGAACTTACCACTTTACGCGATATTTTAAAGCAAATGCCCGTAACCAAACTTATCGGTTCATCGGGAACTTTCGATAACTTTGCCGAAATGTCTCATTATAACAAAACCTCTCATCCTTTATCGAAAAAAGAGTTAAGCTACAAAATGTCAATAAATGAATTTGACACTATTTACAATACCCTTATAAAAACCACAAGAGCAGATAGGTTGCTTATTCCCGGCCTCGAAGATATAAGAGTTGATACTATTGTTATGGCTGCTATTTTTACAAAATATGTAATTGAACTTTCAGAAGTTGACGAAATTATTCGGTCGGCTTACTCTTTAAAAGAAGGCGTAATAGCCTTAAATTGTCAATGTCTTAATTAAAACCAATCCCTTATTAATCGCTATTACACAACTCTTACTGTATAAGCCTAATTAAAAACATTCGCTTTCGCAAACAATAAATTATCTGTCTTTTGTAATTTTATCGTAAAATATACTATTTTTACTATTCAACTGTTTTGAAAATTACAATTACTATGGCTAAAATTCTTGTTATCGATGATGAAAGAAGCATCAGAAATACACTGAAAGAGATACTTGAATACGAAAAATACGAAGTTAAAATAGCCGAAACCGGCATTGAAGGGCTTGAAATATTAAAAAAAGAGACTTTTGACATATTATTACTTGATATTAAAATGCCCGAAATGGACGGCATGGAAGTTCTTGAAAAAGTAAGAAAAAACTATCCCGACATACAGGCTATTATGATTTCGGGACACGGAAATGTTGACACTGCCGTGAAAGCCGTTAAAAACGGAGCTTTCGATTTTATTGAAAAACCTCTTGATTTAAACAGACTGCTTGTTACGGTAAAAAATGCTTTGGATAGAACCGAACTTATTACCGAAACAAAAACTTTACGTCGTAAAATCAGCAAATCATACGATTTAATTGGCGAATCGCCTGCCATTATGCAAATAAAAGATATGATAGAAAGAGTTGCACCAACTGATGCCAGAGTGCTTATTACCGGCGACAACGGCACGGGTAAAGAAGTTGTAGCTCGTTGGCTGCACGATAAAAGCAGCAGAGCAAACGGACCTTTTATTGAAGTAAACTGTGCAGCTATACCATCGGAACTTATTGAGAGTGAACTCTTTGGTCACGAAAAAGGAGCTTTTACCTCTGCCGTAAAACAGCGAAAAGGAAAATTTGAACAAGCCGAAAAAGGAACAATATTTTTAGACGAAATAGGAGATATGAGTCTTTCGGCACAAGCCAAAGTATTACGAGCATTGCAAGAGAATAAAATAAGCCGTGTCGGAGGCGATAAAGACATAAAAGTTGATGTAAGGGTAATTGCCGCCACCAACAAAAATCTTGTTGAAGAGATAAAAGAAAAACGCTTTCGCGAAGATTTGTATCATCGCCTTAGCGTAATACTTATTAAAGTGCCGTCGCTAAACGAAAGAATTGAGGATATTCCGTTGCTTGCCAATTATTTTATTACTAAAATATGCGAAGAATACGGAAGCCCGAAGGTTGAAATTACAAAAGATGCCATTGCCGAACTTAAAAAAATAAATTGGACGGGAAATATCAGAGAGTTTCGCAATGTAATTGAACGCTTGTTGATTTTATGCAACAATAAAATTGATAAACAAGATGTTGTTGCTTATGCACAACCTATCGGAGGACAACAGTAATTTTATATTCTTTTATCTATCAAACGATAACGCCATACCTCTATAATCAGAATTTACGTTTCCGTTTTTGTAAATCAAATTACCATTTACAAAAGTGTGTGTTATTGTAGATTTAAAAGTGTATCCTTCAAAAGGCGACCAACCGCATTTATATAAAATATTTTCAGGAGAAACGGTATAAGGTTTATTTAAATCTATTAAAACAATATCGGCAAAATAGCCTTCTTTAATAAATCCGCGTTTGTTAATATTAAACAGCTTTGCCGGAGCGTGACACATTTTTTCAACTACTGTTGTAATATCAATTTTGTTTTGCAGATGCATTTCCAACATTACTTGCAGAGAATGTTGCACAAGAGGTCCGCCCGATGCCGAATTAAGATAGCCGTTCATTTTCTCTTTGAGCAAATGCGGAGCATGGTCGGTAGCAACCACATCAAGTTTATTGTTTAAAAGTGCATTAAACAATGCTTCTCTATCGGTGGCTGATTTTACGGCAGGATTCCATCTTACTTTATTGCCGAGTATTTTGTAATAACTATCGTCGAACCAAAGATGATGAACGCAAACTTCAGCGGTAATACGCTTATTTTCTATCGGTGCAGACGAAAAAAGCGACATCTCTTTTGCTGTTGACAGGTGTAAAACATGCAGTTTACTACCATATTTTTCAGCCAACTCAACCGCCTTAGCCGACGATTTATAACATGCTTCGGCACTTCTGATTAAAGGATGATGTTCGGATAAAATATTATTGCCGTATTGTTCTTTAAATTTTTTTAAATTAGCTTGTATAATAGACTCATCTTCGCTGTGAGTAGCAATTAATATGGGCGATTCGGCAAATATTGCCTGCAATGTTTTTTCGTTGTCAACAAGCATATTACCGGTTGACGACCCCATAAAAACTTTAACTCCGCAAACTTTCCGCGTATCAATTTTTTTAACTTCTTGTAAATTATCGTTGGTTGCACCAAAATAAAACGAATAGTTTGCCAATGACTTACCCGCAGCAAGTTCATGTTTTTTGTTCAGTTCGTTTATTGTTACCGTTTGCGGATTTGTATTGGGCATTTCCATAAATGAAGTAACGCCTCCGGCAACAGCTGCACGCGATTCAGTAAAAATATCGGCTTTGTGAGTAAGTCCCGGCTCTCTGAAATGCACTTGGTCATCAATTACTCCGGGAATTGCCGTTTCCCCTTGTCCGTCGATAACGGTATAATCGGATAAATTGTCGGGTAATTTAGATGAAACAGAAACAATTAATTCATTATCAATAATTATATTACCGATAAAATCGGCTCCCTCGTTTATAATTCTTACATTTTTAATTAATTGTTTCATAATATACAATTATTTGATATTCTTTATAGATACCACAAATAACATTTTACTTTTAACTGATTACAGTTAGATTATCGTTTATACGATTTGAAGAAACTACGCCATTTCATTCTTATCACTCCCCATACTGCTTCGTTAAAAATACCTCCACTCATTTTTGAGCTTCCCTCTTGTCTGTCGGTAAAAATAATGGGAACTTCAACAATGTTAAACCCGAATTTCCATGCGGTAAACTTCATCTCTATTTGAAATGCATATCCTTTAAATTTAATTTTATCAAGCTCTATTGTTTCCAAAACTTCACGCTTATAACAAACAAAACCGGCTGTTGTATCTTTAATTTTCATTCCTGTAACCATTCTTACGTAAGCCGAAGCATAATAACTCATAATTACTCTGCCCATGGGCCAGTTTACAACATTAATTCCCGAAATATAGCGTGAACCGATTGCCACATCTGCTCCCTTTTTACAAGCATCGTATAATTTTATCAAATCGTCAGGATTATGCGAAAAATCGGCATCCATCTCAAAAATATATTCATAACCGTTGCTTAAAGCCCATTTAAAACCTGCTATGTATGCCGTTCCAAGTCCTAATTTACCTTTTCGCTCCAAAATATTTATCCTTTCGGGAAATTCAGTAATCAAACGTTTTACAATATCCGCAGTTCCATCCGGACTGTTATCTTCAACTATAAGAATATTAAAATCGCCTTCGAGCGACATTACTTTACGGATAATAGCTTCAATATTCTCTTTTTCGTTGTATGTGGGTATTATTACAAGTTTTTCTTTTTTCATATCAAAAACTAAATGGTTACTGCTACGAAGATAAAAATTTTAACCTAAAATAGTCATTAGAATTTTTAATAAATTATAATTAAACCGATAAAACAAAAAAACCGCTACTGATTAGTAGCGGTTTTTTTGTTTTATATAATAATATTTCTACTAATAAAATCTCGACCTGTTGTCAACAATATCCGAAGCCTCTTTTATAGCATCGTATAGTTGATATCCTACTCGTGAACGATAAGAACGTAATAAAGCATTTTTATCGTTTGCCAAATTAACATTTTCATTTTTTTGAATATTTTTAACAACTATAGAGTAAACACCTCTGTTTCCTTTTATAGATGAAGAAATTTTGTCGGCAGGTAATTCTACGGCATAAGCCTGTACATTTGGCTCATAACCCATACCGGGAATAGCATAAGCAGCAAAAGTAACACCTTTAGCTTCTTTTACGGGAGTATTTAATTTATCGGCAACAGCTTGAATAGTGTTTGCATTTTGTTTTGCTTCTGAAATTTGTTTAGTTAAATATTCTGCTTTTTTATCTTTTCTTACTTCACGTTCAACATCAATGCTTACGTTAGCAAAAGGAGCATCTCCTTCTTCTTGAACCGATTTAAGTGCCGCAACAACAAAAACATCACCGAGTTCAAATATATCGGATACTGTTCCTTCTTCGGCTTCGTAAGCCCAACGAATAATCTGACGCGGGTTTTCAAGATTAGCAATTTTCTTATCTTCTCTTTTTATAGATGCAGTTCTTATTGTATATCCATCTTTATCGGCAGCATCTCTAAATGCAGTAAAAGTACGATTTGTTCCTCCGAATTTACTTGCTTTTGCATATACTGCTTGATAAGTTTTTGTACCTGGTTCTATTGTTCTTACTATTGTTGCTATTTTAACCTTTCTGGTTGTTTTACTTTGATTAAGAATTTCAACCACATGAGCACCAAATTGAGAGTAAACAATAAATTTATCGCCTTTTTTACCAAGGAAACAAGAATCGTTAAACGGTTTTACCATTTGTCCTTCAGAGAACCAACCCAAATCACCACCTTTTGAAGCCGAACCGTCATCGGAATATTTTTTTGCCAATTCGGCAAAATTTTCGCCATTTTTTATTACTTCGAGCAAACTATCAGCTATAGCTTTAGCATCAACACCTTGCTGAGGTTTAATTAATATATGACGAGCTTCAACAGAGTCGGGAATATTTCTAAACTCTACAACTTTTGTTAATTTATAAGCATTGTCTTCTTTATAAGGTCCGTAAACAGTTCCTTGTTCTGCTTCAAATAAATTGCTTATACTTGCGGGTAATTCGTCTTTTGCATAATATTTATCAACAAAAGGAACATCTGAGTTAAGGTTTACATATTGCTTGTCGTTCTCTATTTCAGCAAATTCTCCTTTTATTTTTTCAACCCACTCTTTTGTTTGCTTATCGTCTTCTTGCGAAGGAATAACAGGAAATGTTACATAATTAACTGTTCTTGATTCTTTTTGCTGATATTTATCTATATTTTCTTTATAATAGGCAAGCAATTCATCCTGAGTAACAGAAATAGCACTATCACTTACTGTATTGTAAACTAAAGCTATATAATCAAAATCAACCTTAGTATTTTTTGCTTCGGCATCTTTCTTTGCTTGTATATTTGTTACAAATAATCCTTTTTCGATTAAGGTGTTATACTTTTGATCCATTTTTTGTTCTATAAGAGCTCTTTCAAAAGCAGCCCACGATGATTTTGCTTTTCCCGAAGGATCTAATTCCATATTTTTAAGAAACTGTATTACTAAAGCTCTATCAAATTGTCCTGTTTGTTGATTATGAAAAATAGGAATTTGTTGAACTTGAGGATCAATATTGTTACCTTGCACCATATCAAAAAGTTCTTCTCCGCTTATAGCTATTCCCAACTCTTCGTAAGCATCGCTCATAACATATTCATGAACCATTTGTTTCCATGTTTGCTCACGAATGTTCTCTATCATAGACTGCTCAAGAGATGTTTGCCCGGAGTTACTTTTATAATTTTCAATATTTTCGTCAACTTTTGCTTGGTATTCTTGAATACTAACTGCTTTTCCTGCTATCTCCGCCACTTCGGAACGCGATTTAGCAGAAATTGAATTACTTGAACGAAATAAATCTCCCAATATAAATGCCAATAATGCTAATCCGATAACAATTGACACTAATAATCCCGCATTGTTTCTAATTTTCTGTAATGTTGCCATTTGTTTCTATTATATTTTTAAAAATGATATTAAATTTTCAGGCTACGAATATAATAAAATTTATATAATCTTCTTTGAATTAAATATTTAATTAATTATTCTTTATTAAGATATTTATTTTCAATTATTTACTACTACTGTTTGAGTGTTAATATATACTTTGTCTCAAAAAAATATTTATTTATTCGCTAATTTTCAGATAAACAAGTTCAATTTTTGTTGTTGTTGCTTTAATAATTTTAAATTCAAATTTATCAATTTGCACAATATCATTTACCGTCGGAATTGAACCGTGATTTGCAAGAATGAAACCTGCAATTGTCTCATAATCTTGCGATATGGGCAAGTCAATATTATATTTATCATTCAAATAATCTATTTCTAATCTGCCTGATAACTTATATTCGGTATCGGATATTTTTTGTTCTTCAAGGTCATTTTTATCATGTTCATCTTGAATATCTCCTACTATCTCTTCAAGAATATCTTCCATTGTCACAATTCCCGATGTGCCGCCAAATTCATCAACAACAAGTGCTATGCTTTTATTGTTTTGAATAAACTGAGCCAGTAATTTATTTGCCGACATAGTTTCGGGGACAATAGGTAATGCTTGTAACATCTCTTTAATGGATTGTGGTTTTTTAAATAACTGTATTGATGCCGCAAACCCTATAATATTATCAATAGAATCTTCGTAAACTACTATTTTGGAATGTCCTGTTTCAATAAACATTTGCTTAAGATGTTCAACGCTGTCGTCAATTGATATAGCTTGAATTTCGGGACGGGGAACAATACATTCTCTGATTTTTATATTTGATAAATCAAGTGCATTTTGAAAAATTTTAACATCGTGGTCAAAATCATTGGTTTCTGCATCTTCAGGTTGTGTTTCGTTAATAAAATGGTCTAAATCAACTTTGCCAAAGCTCATATTTTTATCTTCGGAAACAGAAACTCGCAAGACAACTTTAATAATAAATCGTGATATAAAAGTTGTGAATTTTGCTATGGGATAAAAAATAACATAAAAAATAAAAACAGGTATTGTAAACAGCTTTAATGTTTTATTGGGGTTGATATTAAAAAGTGCTTTAGGAAAAAATTCAGCCAAGAAAAGAATTATCAAAGTAGATATTATAGTTTGAATTAGTAAAACCATTCCATCGCTTTGAAAAACCGTTCGCACCGAAGGTTCTATCAGCTGAGCCATCATAGCACCATAAATAACCAATGCCAGATTATTACCAATAAGCATTGTGGTGATATATTGTGCCGGATTTTCAGAAAATATTCGCAAAATGCCTGAAGCAAACATGTTTTGCTTTTTATCTATTTCCATTTGCAATTTATTGGCAGAAATAAATGCTATTTCCATACCCGAAAAAAATGCTGACAGCAATATTGTAATAATTATAACAACAATAATATTCATCTAATTATATTTTACTTTTCAATTGCCGGATGTAACCGCCTGTTAGCTAATTCACACTTTCAATTTTGTATTTCTACAATAATCATGCTTTCCGAAATAACTTCTCCGAAAAATCGGAGTAAACCGGAACAAGCTGTGTGTGTTAAATAAAATCATCATGGATGTTTCATTGTTAAAACTTGGATGTAATAATATTTTAGTTCGTTCTAAATTAAACAAATTATACTAAAATTTGCAAAGAAAAGATTTTTTTGCAAATTCAAGGTTCTATGTTTTTTCTTTGTTTTCGTCTGATAAAATAAAAAAAGAATGCTATTCCACTAAACAGATAAAACAAAAGACTCTCTTTTATTCCTACTCTTGATGTTTCTCTTACAGCTATAGCAAGAGCAAAAAGAGCAACAACCAGCCAAAGTGTTTCAAGAACTCTTTTTAATACATTAATAGTTTTATTTTTATTACTCATCGGTATTAATATTTAATTCTCCTCGTCCGTTAATAACTTCCCAGCTGGTAAATGTTTGATTTGCTACAAATCCGTCATCACCGTAAATAACTCCTTCGTTTGTAGTTAGTTTTACAAACTGGTCGGAACTTATTTGTTCTTTGTCTCGTTGCCAAACCAAGTATTCTGTATTTAATTTTTCGCCTTTTTCGTTTACTGCCTCAACATTATACTTAGCAATCCAACGTCCTTTATCTTCGTAATAAATAGAATAATTTGCTTTTAATGTTGATGTTACAGTTCCTGAATCGTTGTAAAAATACAGATGAATGCCGTCGGGAAATTCCAAATATGTTTCACCATTACTTTCAATAAATCGCTGTAATAAAGGCGTTTCCATTATTACATCGGTTTGTCCGTTTGTGGTGTATTGCATTTTTACATTTGTAGCACTTATTATTGCCGAATCTTGCTTAGTGGTTAATTCTCTTACCTCTTCAATATCATTTTCACACGAAATAAAAAAAACAAAAACCCCTAACAATAAAGGGGTTTTTGCTAAATATTTAATATATGATATTAATGTTTTCAAAACTTAATATTAAATTAAAATCTGACTTTTGTTGTTTTATTAATCCAACCTCCCACAGTGTAAGATTCTCCTTCTTTTGTACCTACAGCCATAAACCACTCTTCGTATTTAGGAAAATATTTAGAGTAAGTTGCAATTAATTTATTTGCTTCTTCGGCAACTGACGGGTCAACACTTTTTGCTTTATAAAATGCATCAACGGCAACCCAATAAACAGCATTATGCTCGGGAACCTCTTTTCCTATTTTCATTTTTTGAGATGCAGCATACGCTTTTCCAATCATAATATAAGCCTTTCCGTAATTCGGGTCTATTGCCAATACTTTATTTGATAAAGTTCTGACTTTCGGAAAATTTTCCTGAGCAAAGGCTAACTGACTCCACTCATAATAATAAAGCATTTTCTTTTCACTGTCTTGTTGTGTTTCTGATGCTTCTTTATAATATTTTTCAGCTTTGGTAAATTCTTCTCTCTTTAAAAACAGACGTGCCAAATTATGAGCAGCTTCGGGCGATGGTTCTAAAGCATATTCACGCTCAGCGGAACGGGCAAACAAATCGTTATCGGTACAACCATTTTTACTTAATATTCTGTTTACTTTTTTAATAAAGTCAATATTATCATGATTTTCTTTACATTTAGGTTCAAATATTGCTATTAAAGCATCACAATTTGCGGCACCACTTTCCGAAAACAAATTATCAACATTTTCATAAGTAGTTTTAATATTCTCAAGTTCTTTTTCACCTCTTTTTTGATATTTCCCGCCTTTTTCCACAAGTTTCTTATTATACTCTTTGGCTTTATCAAGAACATCAACACATAGAGTATAATCATCAACTATTTGACTTCCGTCAAGTTTGGCTTCTTTATATAAATTTACAGCCACTTGCATATAAATTGTAACAACAGCAGCTTTTGATTTTTTCCCCTCAAGGGTTATAGCTTCTTTAAGAATATCGTAAACTTCTTGAGATACTTTATCTCCTCTAAAAGTGTATAAATCAGCTCCTTTATAACTTAATACTTTACCTTTATCACCAAAAGTCTCTATTCTTCTGTCGTAAATTAACATTAAAGTATCAATTAACTCCTGTTTACGAGTAGGATTTTTCTCCTTGACTATAAGATTTTTATATATGGTAGCTCCTTTAATGAAAGTATTTTTACTTGCTTTGGGACAATTATCAAAAACACCTCGCCATGCTTTTACTGCATCATTGTAATTTTTTTGCTTATAAAATTCAGAATATAATGATATATTCATGGCACACTCTACTCTTGACGCACTGTCAACTCCATACTTAGGATTTTGGTAAGGTAATTGTCCTTGACCAAACGACTGAATTGTATAAATCAGTATAATAACTGCCGATAAAGCTAATTTTAATAATTTTGCTTTCATTTTTTAATTAAATTTTCGTTTTACAAACCAAATATCTGACAAAGATATATTTAAACTTATAATTACATAGTTTTCTTTCAACAAATTTTGTTCCAAAGTTCCCCTTTGTCCAAATTCACATGACAAATTAAACGATGTTTTTGTATTTCTCAAAGGAAATCCTGCACCAAAACTAACTCCGAAATCATTTATTCCTACTCCTCGTATTTCCATTTG
>Ga0256845_1000170_pt1 | contig 60556 bp, 41 predicted proteins | sample RiftiametaG_FD_189101 | JGI IMG/M metagenome (GOLD analysis project Ga0256845, IMG submission 189101) | Tube worm associated microbial communities from hydrothermal vent at the East Pacific Rise, Pacific Ocean - Riftia | ecosystem: Host-associated > Annelida > Integument > Unclassified ...
TTGCCATTGTCGAACTCCTTCAAAATCTTTGCAATCTGCGTGGGTGAAAATTTACTCTTTCTCATACTGTTTAAAATTAAGATTATTATTCTACTTTTAAACAGTTCGGTTTTAAGGGAAGCTTACATTTTCATGGACAATAATATTATTGATATACCCCATTTCTTCTTTTTTCTTTGCAATTTTTTTTAACCATATAAATAATACTGTATTATGAGTAAAAGAACAGATATACCAACAGTAAGTGCTGGTTCCATGGCAGATATTGCATCGCTATTATTGATTTTTTTTCTTAGTGACAACTGTTATAGAAAGAGGTGATTTTTATAACCAGAATTTTATAGTAAGTAATTGGGATGTCAATCCAATTAAAAAACCAACAAATAGTTCTGGTCTTGTGTGTGCGTTTAAATATAATCTAGATGTGGCAACAAGCCCAGTTGTCAAAGTAATAAAGCCTATGGCAAGTGTTATGTTGATTTCAAAATGAATGCTGAGGCTAATAACGTACATTAAGATGCTGCCCATACCCATTAAATGCATGCTACTTTTAAAATTAAAAAAAAGCAATAATAGCGATGCAAAAGTTGCAGATAAAAACCCCAAGAAAAAATTATAAATCTCAGGTGTGTAGTTGTTGGGAATTACTTTGACCAATACCAACAGAAGTAAAGCTATGCTTATATAGAATGCATATTTACGCTCTTTAATTGTGGGCATAAATATTGAACTTACCAAGCCAATATTTTTTAAAATAAAAAAAGATATGATTGGGATTATAATCGTTAGAATAAAAATGGGTAAAATATTTCCACTTTGTAATTCTAATGGACTGTATTTAGGGGTAACAATAAAATAGGTTAACGTTCCAAGTATTGGAATAAATAGCGGGTGAAATATGTAGGATATTAGTTTTAAGAAAACCCGCATTATAATTGTTTTCTTAACCTAGCGACAGGAATTTCCAATTGTTCCCTGTACTTAGCAATGGTTCTTCTGGCAATAGGATACCCTTTTTCTTTTAAAATTGCAGCCAACTTATCATCTGTTAATGGCTTTTTCTTTGATTCTTCACCAATAACATTTTCAAGTATTTTTTTAATTTCTTTGGTTGATACATCTTCTCCTTGTTCATTTTTCATGGACTCAGAAAAATATTCTTTTATCAATTTAGTGCCATAAGGGGTATCAACATATTTACTGTTCGCCACTCTTGATACTGTAGAGATATCCATATGAATAATATCCGCAATATTCTTTAAAATCATTGGCCGTAGCTTTTGTTCATCACCAGTAAGGAAATATTCTTTTTGATATTGCATAATAGCATTCATTGTAATAAACAGCGTTTGTTGCCTTTGTCTAATGGCATCAATAAACCATTTTGCAGCATCTAGTTTTTGCTTTATGAACAGAACGGTGTCTTTTTGGGATTTAGATTTTTCTTTAGAATTCTTATATCCCTCCAACATATTATTATACTCACGAGAAACATGTAGTTCTGGTGCATTTCTACCATTTAAGGTCAGTTCTAGGTCGCCATTTACAATTTTTATGGAAAAATCTGGCACAACATGCTCTATGATTCTATTGTTTCCTGCATATGAACCTCCTGGCTTGGGGTTCAATTTTTCAATTTCTGAAATAGCGTCTTTTAACTCTTCTTCAGTTATATTATATTTTTGAATTAATTTTTTATAGTGTTTTTTGGTGAACTGATCAAAAGATTTTTCTAAAATAAGTATGGCCAATTCAATGTTGGGAGTAATTTCTTTTCTTTTAAGTTGTATGGTTAAACATTCTTCCAAACAAGTTGCGCCAACTCCTGAAGGATCCAGTTGTTGTACTATTTTAAGTATTTTTTTTATAGTACTTTCCTCAGCATTGATGTTTTGGGTAAATGCCAAATCATCCAAAATGTCTGATATAGGTCTACGGATATACCCACTTTCATCTATACTACCAACCAAAAATTCTGCTATGGACCATTCTTGGTCATTTAAATAAACAGTATTGAGCTGGTTTAAAAGAAATTGATTAAAGGATGTCCCAGCTGCATAAGGAATGTTTTTCTCATCATCGTCCGCACTATAATTATTAACTTGAGTCCGATAGTCTGGCACTTCATCATCACTTAGATAATCATCTATATTAATATCTTCGGTATCAATACTTTCATTGTCCGTTTCATCGTCGTAGGTATCTTCATAATTATCCTCTACATCATCATTGGATTCTTTACCACTTTCTAATGCTGGGTTTTCTTCCAACTCTTGCTTTAAACGCTGCTCAAATGCTTGTGTTGGCAATTGAATTAACTTCATCAGCTGAATCTGCTGAGGAGATAATTTTTGCGATAGTTTAAAATGTAAGTGTTGTTTAAGCATATGGATTATTCTTGTACCTGTCTTATAAAGTTAAAGAATTAAGATTAAAACTCTGCATTTTGAGGTGTTCTAGGGAAAGGGATAACATCTCTGATGTTTCCCATTCCAGTGGTAAAGAGCACCAAACGCTCAAACCCTAGGCCAAAACCGCTGTGTACAGCTGTGCCAAATCTTCTAAGGTCTAAATACCACCAAAGCTCTTCTTCATCAATCCCTAAAGCTTTAATTTTTTCTTTAAGCACATCTAAACGCTCTTCTCTTTGAGATCCACCAACAATCTCCCCGATTCCTGGGAACAAAATATCCATTGCTCTCACTGTGTTTCCGTCTTCATTTAAACGCATATAAAATGCTTTTATTTTTGCAGGATAATCAAACAAGATAACAGGACATTTAAAATGCTTTTCTACTAGGAAACGTTCGTGTTCACTTTGTAGGTCAGCTCCCCATTCATTAATGGGGTATTTGAATTTTTTCTTCTTGTTAGGCTTACAATTTCTTAAAATATCAAAGGCTTCAGTATAGGAAACTCTTTTGAAGTTATTTTCTGAAACAAACTTCAGTTTTTCAAGCAATGCCATTTCACTTCGTTCTATTTGTGGCTTGGTTTTTTCCTCATCCAACAAACGTTTTTCTAAAAAGGACAAATCATCCTTGCAATTGTCCAAGGCATATTTAATTACATTTTTTATAAAATCTTCAGCCAAATCCATGTTTGCGTCCAAATCATTAAAAGCAACTTCTGGTTCAATCATCCAAAACTCTGCCAAGTGTCTTGATGTATTGGAATTTTCAGCACGGAAAGTGGGTCCAAAAGTATATACTTTGCCCAGAGCCATTGCATAGGTTTCAGCTTCTAATTGTCCAGAAACGGTAAGGTTGGTTTCCTTTCCAAAGAAATCATCTTTATAATTTATGTCGCCTTCTTCGGTCAATGAAGGGTTTTTTGGGTCCAAGGTGGAAACACGGAACATTTCCCCTGCACCTTCGGCATCGGAACCTGTAATTATGGGTGTGTGCACATAGTAAAATCCATTGTCCCTAAAATATTGGTGTACGGCAAATGACAATGCAGATCTTACGCGCATCACCGCAGCAAAAGTATTTGTGCGCACACGTAAATGTGCTTTTTCTCTTAAGAATTCCAGAGAATGTTTTTTGGGTTGTATGGGATATGTTTCTGGATTTGCACTTCCATGTACAAAAATTTCTTTTACTTGAATTTCTACACTTTGCCCTTTTCCCTGACTTTCTACCAAAGTTCCATTAATCTTTAATGCTGCTCCTGTAGCTATTTGTTTTAACAGGTTTTCACCAAGCTCTTCAAAATTGACAACACACTGTATGTTGTTAATGGTAGACCCATCATTTAAGGCAATAAATCTATTGCTTCTAAAAGTTTTTACCCATCCATTTATAACAACTTCTTGTAGTAGCGGAGTTGCAGTAAGTAGTTCTTTTACACTATATGATTTCATTTTAAATCACTTCAATAATTAGAATGCCAAAGATAGCCTTTTTGAGAAAAAAGGATTGGCATATAAATAGGTTTAATCTGTATTAATTCTTCTTGGGAATATTCACTTCTTTTTTTGGAAGGATATCTATTTGAGGTTTTTTCAAAACCTGTTTGTTGGCAATACTTTTCTCCAATGAAAGTAGGAGAGAAGGCAGCAAGATTAAATTTGAAAGCATTGCAAAAAGCAAGGTGGCAGATACCAAAGAACCTAGTGCTACAGTGCCTCCGAAGCTAGAAATAACAAAAACGGAGAAGCCAAAGAACAATACAATAGAAGTATAGAACATACTTACTCCTGTTTCTCTTAATGCATTGTATACGGACACTTTAACACGCCATTGATTCTCAGTGAGTTCTTGTCTGTATTTTGCCAAGAAATGTATGGTGTCATCAACAGAAATACCGAATGCAATACTAAACACCAATATGGTTGATGGTTTTATTGGAACGCCAACAAAACCCATTACACCAGCTGTGACAAGCAAGGGCAATAAATTTGGAATCAAAGAAATAATGATCATTCTAAAAGAACGAAAAAGATATGCCATAAAGAGGGCGATAAGACCAATGGCCAACGCCAATGATAGCACCAGATTTTTTACCAAGTATTTTGTGCCCTTTAGAAAAAGTAAAGCTTTGCCTGTCATAAAAACAGTATAACGCTCTGATGGAAAAATTTTATCGATGCTCTCTAGCAAACGCTTTTCAATTTCTTCCATTCGGTCCGTTTTTACATCTTTAATGTAAGTGGTGATTCTAGCGGTCTGACCGGTGCTATCCACAAAATTTTTCAAGAGATTGCTGTTGTTGGAAGATTTTCTGGCAACATCCATGATAAAATTATTTTCTTGTGTAGTGGGAAGTTGATAGTATTTAGGGATGCCGTTATAGAATGCTTGTTTGGAATATTTCACCAAATTCACTACAGATATGGGTTTGGACAATTCAGGAATTTCCTCAATAATCCCTCCCAGTTCGTTCATTCTTTTAAGGGTAGCAGATTTTAATACTCCTTTTTCTTTTTTGGTGTCCACTACAATTTCCAAGGGCATTATGCCATCGAACTCCTCTTCAAAAAAGCGAATGTCTTTAAAAAACTCTGCCTTTTTTGGCATATCTTCAATAGGACTTCCGGAAACATCTATTTGATATATTCCTATAATGCTTAAAACAAGTAAAATAACAGAGGTAATATAAACTGTAATTCTTTTAGTGCGAACAATATTTTCCATCCAGTTTACAAAACCATCAATCCATTTTTTATTTAAATGTTTTAAATGCTTTGTTTTTGGAAGCGACATAAAACTGTAAACAATTGGGATAATCAATAAGGAAAGGATAAAGATTCCTATAATATTAAGGGATGCTACAATGCCGAATTCGGTTAGCAATTTACTGTCAGTAATAATGAAAGTTGCAAAACCGGAAGCCGTGGTAACATTAGTCATTAATGTTGCATTTCCAACTTTAGAAATTACACGCTGAAGGGAAAGTGCCTGATTGCCATGCTTTTTCACTTCTTGTTGATACTTATTGATTAAGAATATGCAGTTGGGGATTCCTATAACAATGATCAATGGGGGAATTAAAGCTGTTAACACGGTAATTTCATATTCTAAAAGCCCTAATATTCCAAAAGCCCACATAACCCCTATGATTACAACACACATTGAAATAAAAGTGGCTCTATAGCTTCTAAAGAAAAAAAAGAATATTAAAGAAGTGACCCCTAACGCGGCAAGAATGAATATTCCTATTTCATCAATAATGTTTTGGGAGTTCATGGTCCGGATATAGGGCATTCCAGAAACCCTAACATCCATACCTGTTTCTCTTTCAAATTCTTCAATTAAATTTGTAAGATCTTTTAAAATAAAATCTTTACGGACAGATGTGTTTATAATGTCCTTGTCCATATACATTATTGTGCGTATGGTACCACTTTCTTTATTGAACAATAAATTGTCATAAAACGGAAAATCCTCAAAAAGATGCTGAATAATGCTATCTATTTCTTTTTTGTTCTTCGGCGTAGATTTTAAAAAAGGTTCTAGAACAAATTCTTGCTTTTCATTGTCTTTTATTAACTCTTTAAGATTGTCTAAGGATAACACAGCATCTACTTCTGGGAATGCTTCTAGTTGTTTGCTTAGTTTGTTCCAACGATTAAATTGTGTTGGGGAAAACAATGCGGTATCCTTTATGGCCAGCACTACAGCATTGCCTTCTTCGCCGAAACGCTCCAAAAACGATTGATATTCTACATTTACGGGATGGTCATCAGGTAGCAGATTGGCCTGTGAATTGGAAAATCGCATGTTTTTCCATTGTAATGAAAAGAACACCGTAATGATAGCAATCCCTATTAAAATAAGAATTCTATTTCTTAGGATTATTCTAGCTGTTTTGACCCAAAAACCTTGAGCAAGCTTAGTAACCATGGTAATTTATTATAGCAGACAAAGGTAGAAAATGATTGGTAGTGTTCCTAGAGACCTGTTATGAAATAAAACAGAAGTTAATTAAACTTTCATTATTTCTACTTCTTTGATATCAAATACACTATCAATTCTTTTAATGTAGCCATTTGTTAAATCTTGCACATCTTGCTCTGCATTTTTTTGCACATCTTCTGAGGCGTCATCCAAACTTCTAATTTCTTTGTTAGCATCTTGTCTAGCATTTCGGACACTTACTTTTGCATGTTCTGCTTCTGCTTTTGCCTGTTTGGACAACTCTATTCTTCTTTCTTCTGTTAAAGGAGGAACATTGATAATGATCATTTCGCCATTGTTCATTGGGTTAAATCCAAGGTTAGCGTTCATGATGGCTTTTTCAATTTCGTGAAGCATACTTTTTTCCCAAGGTTGTACAGAAATAGTTCTAGCATCTGGGGTATTTACATTGGCTACTTGGGACAAAGGTGTTTGGGAACCATAGTAATCCACCATAACATTGGATAGCATTACGGGACTGGCTTTTCCTGCCCTTATTTTTATAAATGCTTTATCTAAATGCATCATGGCGTGATCCATACCTTCTTTGGTAGTATCTAATATAAATTTAATTTCTTCGTTCATACGTTTAATTTAAAAAAAAGGTACATAAATTATACCAAAACTATAGATTGACTATGGTTCCGATATTTTCTCCTGAAATTATTTTTAATAAGTTTCCTCTTTTGTTCATGTCAAAAACCACAATGGGAAGCTTATTTTCTTGACTCAATGTAAATGCGGTGGTATCCATTACTTTTAGTCCTTTGGTTAGAACATCTTTAAAAGAAATAGTATCAAATTTAGTGGCATCTTTGTTTTTCTCTGGGTCAGAAGTATATATGCCGTCCACACGTGTGCCTTTTAGAATTACATCTGCTTCAATTTCAATAGCACGTAATACAGCGGCTGAATCTGTGGTAAAGTAGGGGTTTCCTGTTCCGCCACCAAAAATAACGACCCGTCCTTTTTCTAAATGCCTCATGGCGCGTCTTCTGATAAAAGGTTCAGCTACCTCATTTATTTTTATGGCAGATTGCAGCCTTGTCTCTACGCCTTGAATTTCCAAAGCACTTTGTAACGCAAGTCCGTTAATTACTGTTGCCAGCATGCCCATGTGGTCTGCCTGTACTCTATCCATACCATTGCTGGCTCCAGAAAGGCCTCTAAAAATATTCCCACCACCAATAACAATAGCTACTTCTATGCCTTTCTCTGAAACCTCTTTTATTTCACTGGCATATTCGGCTAATCGGTTGGGGTCAATTCCATATTGTTTTTCTCCCATTAAAGCTTCACCACTAAGTTTAAGAAGTATTCTTTTGTATTGCATGTTTATATTTTAATTAAGACTATAACAAAAATAGTCAAAATTATTTACGACAAAACCCCAATGCTACTATTAAGACATGTTCTAATTATTTCTTTTGGATTGATAATATTTTATATCCTTGTATTTAAATTTAATTTAAGAATGAAAATTTATAAAATGAAGAAATTTGCTCTTGGAATATTGACAATGTTTTTGCTATATAGTTGTGGCGCTACCAAAACCTTGGTCACGGCTGATAACAGCCCTGTTTTAACGTCTATTGATTTGGTGGATATAGTAGATGACAAAGTCAAGGTTGTTATTGACCCAGGTGCTTTTGCAGCTAATTCTGTTTCTTTTTATATCCCTAAAACTGTACCTGGAACTTATAGTGAAGACAATTATGGGAAGTATATTGAAGGTTTTAAGGCGTTGGATTATAATGGTAAGGAACTTGTTGTTAGCAAAAAAGACGATAACACTTGGAACATATCCAATGGCAAAAGTTTAGATAAGATAACATATTTGGTCAATGACACCTATGATACGGAAGGAGAAGTAGAAGAAGCGGTCTTTTCACCAGCAGGGACAAATATTGCAAGTGGTGAAAATTACATGTTGAACTTACATGGTTTTGTAGGTTATTTTGATGGATTAAAAGAAGTTCCTTATGAGATAACGATTACCAAATCAAATAAATTAAAAGCAACTACTTCTTTGATTCAAAAAGGAGGGGACAAGCAAGATGTTACGTTGGATACTTTTGTTGCAAGTAGATATTTTGAGGTAATAGACAATCCCATTATGTATTCCAAACACGCTGCAGAGTCTTTTCAGATAAATGATATTACAGTTAATCTTAGTGTATACTCTCCCAATAACACCTATACAGCCGCAAGCTTAAAAGATAAAATGGAAAAAATGATGAGTGCACAAAAAGCTTTTTTGGGCGACATCAACAGTACAGAAGAGTATAACATATTACTTTACCTTTCTACTATGGAAGAAACAGATGCTTCTGGTTTTGGAGCGCTGGAACACCATACATCCACGGTTGTGGTTTTGCCAGAGGCGATGCCCAAAGAACGTTTAGAGCAAGCAATGGTTGATGTGGTTTCCCATGAATTTTTTCATATTGTAACTCCCCTGAATGTACACTCCAAGGAGATACAATATTTTGATTTTAATGACCCTAAAATGTCAGAACACCTGTGGATGTATGAAGGTACTACGGAATATTTTGCCAATCTTTTTCAAATACAACAGGGACTTATAGATGAAAAGGAATTCTATACCCGCATCATGGATAAAGTGAACAATGCAAAATCATTTGATGATAACATGTCTTTTACCAACATGAGCAAGTATATCCTAAAAGAACCTTTTAAGGCCAATTATGCCAATGTGTATGAGAAAGGAACCTTAATCAATATGTCTTTGGATATTCTTCTTAAAGACTTAAGTGATGGAAAAAAAGGGGTGTTGTGGCTTATGAAAGAGCTTTCGAAAAAGTATGGTGCAAATAGACCGTTTGAAGATAATCAACTAATAGATGAAATAGTTGCAATGACCTATCCAGAAGTTAGGAATTTCTTTGATACTCATGTTATTGGGGATATGCCTATTGATTATGGCAAATACTTTGCCATGGTTGGTTTGTCTACTTCAGCAGTGCAAGAACAAAGTGGTTATTTTTTAAATGGAGAAGTGCCTTTTATAGATGTGGACGAAGAAAACAATAATGCAATTTTTGTTAGAAAAGGTATAGAACTCAATAGCTTTTTTACTGATTTGGGAATGCAGGCAGGAGATATAATAGAACAAATAAATGGATTGCCCATGAATTTAGAGGCAATACGCCCTATAATTGGTCAAAGTTTTGGATGGACTCCTGATACTGAAATTAGCATCAAAATAAAAAGAGGGGATGAGGTATTGAATTTAAAAGGTAAAGTAGGTACGCCTACTTTAAATGTAGAGACAATTGCCCCTATGGATGGTGCAAGTAATAGGCAAACTAAATTAAGGAATGCCTGGCTAAAAGGGTAATCTAGTTGTCTGGTTTTATAGAAAATGATGAGTTTGATTTTACACTATAAAAAAACTGCCAATTACTAATTGACAGTTTTTTTATAGTGTAAAATATATGTTTTAGCCTAAAGCAACACGCTTAAATCCTGCAACGGCCACGTCGCCATATGATTCAACATATTGAGCAACGTTAAGTTTATCATTTTTGATAAAATCTTGATCTAATAAACATTGTTCTTGATCAAGAGTTGTGTTGTCAGAAATGAACCTTTCCATTTTTCCAGGAAGAATTTTATCCCAAATTTGTTCTGGTTTCCCTTCTGCTTTAAGCACTGCTTTAGCATCTTCTTCAGCTTTAGCCAATACATCTTCTGATAATTGACTCATAGAAATATATTGAGGTACGTTTTTAAGTGTTTTGCCTAAACGACCTAACTCAATATTGTCTTTTTCTATAACTGCTATTCTGGCCTCAGTTTCAGAAGCAACAAAAGTAGGGTCAAAATCTTTATATGATAAAGTAGTAGCTCCCATTGAAGCAACTTGCATGGAAACGTCTTTAGCCAACTCTTCTACATTGTCCACTTTGGCTGTTAGGCCAACTAAAGCGGCAATTTTATTGATGTGTACATAACTACCAACAAAAGGAGCCTCTATTTTTTCAAAAGCATTGATTTCCAGTTTTTCACCAATAACGCCAGTTTGCTCAATTAATTTTTCAGCAACGGTCATGCCATCAATCTGAGAAGCTAAAAATGCTTCTTTTGTCTCACAGTTCAATGCTAAATCTGCCAATTCATTTGCTAAAGCAACAAAGTTGTCATTTTTACCAACAAAATCAGTTTCACAACCTAAAACAATTGCTACTCCTAATGTGTTGTCAGCATTTACTTTTGCAATTGCAACACCTTCAGAAGAATCTCTATCGGCTCTTTTGGCTGCTACTTTTTGTCCTTTTTTACGAAGAACCTCAATAGCTTTGTCAAAATCGCCTTCGGCTTCTACTAAAGCATTTTTGCAATCCATCATTCCAGCTCCAGTCGCTTTTCTTAATTCGTTTACTTGTGCTGCGGTAATTTTCGCCATTTTATTTAATTTTTAATATTACCTTAAAACACATACAATACATAATGTAGTGTTGGATGCTTTAAGGTAATTTTAAATTGATATTTGTTTTATGATTTTATAGGTAGAATTATTCTACTCCACCTTTAACGTTGTCTTGCCATTCTTTAAGCTCATCCCATTTTCCATCAGCAGCCATTTTAGCTTGTTTTGGCCATGAAGTTGGGTCAAGGTGTGCCATTCTAGAGCTAGCTTCCGTAAGAATTTCTTTAATTTTATCAGCTTTTGCTTTTGCTAATTTAGCATAGGTTTCAAGACCTGCTTTTACTAAAGCTTCGGCAGCTTTGGGACCAACACCTTCGACCTTTGTTAAATCATCAGTTTCGGTTTTAGCTGCTTTCTTAGCTTTTGGTGCTTTTTCTACTTTAGGAGCTTCAGTAGTAACTTCTACTTTTTTTTCTTTTGGAGTTTCAGCAACTACTTCTGCTTTGGCTTCAATGACTTCTTCTTTTTTCTCAATTTTTTCAACCTTTGGCTCTTCGACAGCAACAGTTTTGGTTACAGCTTCTTTTGCTTTTGGTTCAGCTTTGTCCCCTTGTTTTTCAGATTTTCTTTCTGCCAACCCTTCAGCAACTGCATTGGTTACTGCTGTCATGATGATTTCAATGGATTTTGAAGCATCATCATTAGAAGGAATTACATAATTAATTGGTCTTGGATCAGAATTGGTATCTATCATTGCAAAAATTGGAATGTTCAATTTTTGAGCTTCCTTAACTGCAATATGCTCACGCATGGTATCTACGACAAATAATGCTCCAGGTAAACGTGTCATTTCTGATATTGAACCTAAGTTCTTTTCTAATTTTGCACGTAAACGATCTACTTGTAAACGTTCTTTCTTAGAAAGGGTAAGAAATGTACCATCTTTTTTCATTCTATCAATAGTGGCCATTTTTTTAACGGCTTTACGAATAGTTACAAAGTTGGTCAACATACCTCCAGGCCATCTTTCAGTGATGTAAGGCATATTTACACTTGCTACTTTTTCAGCAACAATATCTTTTGCTTGTTTTTTTGTAGCTACGAAAAGTATTTTTCTTCCAGATGCGGCAATTTTTCTAAGAGCCTCATTAGCTTCCTCTAATTTTGCAACTGTTTTGTAAAGATTGATAACGTGTATTCCGTTACGCTCCATGTAGATATAGGGAGCCATATTGGGATTCCATTTCCTTGTTAGGTGGCCAAAGTGCACACCAGCTTCCAATAATTTTTTTACTTCTGTTTTGTTTGCCATTTTTTACTTAGTTTACGTTCTGTTGAATTAGCAATGATAAAGTGGTCATGAAAAATTTCAATCGCCTTTACCATTTAGATGCTAAACTAGTTCCCAAAAGATTTCTCTTTCTGGATCAACATGGTTTTAAAATTTAATCCCTTCGTTATTCAGGGATTTTCAATGAACTTTGATTAATAAACCCCGAAACAAGTTCAGGGTTTTTATTTTTAGATACCAAAATAAATTGGTATAAATATTAACGTTTAGAGAACTGGAATTTCTTACGGGCTTTCTTTTGACCGAATTTCTTACGCTCTACCATTCTTGGATCTCTTGTCAATAAACCTTCTGGTTTAAGAACAATCCTGTTTTCAGCATCAATTTCACACATCACTCTGGCTAATGCCAAACGAACCGCTTCTGCCTGTCCTGTAATACCACCTCCATATACATTGACCTTAACATCATAGCTATCTTCAGTATCTGTAAGAGCAAAAGGTTGTTTTACTTTATATTGTAAGGTAGCAGTAGAGAAATAGTCAGTTAAATCTCGTTTGTTTATTGTGATATTGCCTTTCCCTGGAGTAACATATACACGGGCAACAGCTGTTTTTCTTCTACCAATTTTATGAATTACTTCCATTATTTAAATTCATTTAGGTTTATTACAGTTGGTTTTTGAGCTTCTTGATCATGCTCAGGCCCAACATATACTCTAAGATTTCTGAACAATTCTGCACCTAATTTATTTTTAGGCAACATTCCCTTCACGGATTTTTCAACAATTCGTTCTGGGTACTTGTCTTTCATCTCTTGAGCAGTCTGTGACCGTTGACCCCCTGGATAACCGGTATAACGCTTGTAGGTTTTTGACTCCCACTTGTTTCCGGATAAATATATTTTTTCTGCATTGACAATAACTACATTATCACCACAATCAACATGTGGTGTAAAGTTAGGTTTATGCTTTCCTCTAAGCAATTTTGCCACTTTGGAAGCAAGGCGACCTAATGTTTGTCCTTCTGCATCAACCAATAGCCACTGCTTATCTACAGTTGCTTTGTTGGCTGAAATTGTCTTGTAGCTTAATGTGTCCACTACTATTGTTTTTTTATTGATTAAACACTTCAATCCCGATAAACGGGGTGCAAATGTACAATTATTAACTTGAAATACAAATGCTTGTTTTCGATTATTTTTATATTTTTTTTTCTTCAAATAAGTTCAATGAAACTTGTGTTAAATATGTTAAAAAAAGAATAAAAAAACATATTTACTGTAACTCTTCTTGATATTGTAAGTCTTTACATCAAATCAATCAAAAACGACATCATGAGAGCTAACCTTCTTATAGTTTGTGTTATTTTTCTTTTTCAGATTTCATTAAAAGCACAAGATTCCACTACAGTTATACTCAAAAGAATATATACCACTAAATCATTGAATGGGGATAAAGCCCCTGTTATAGATGGTATGTTAAATGACTTAAGTTGGGGTATTGTAGATTGGACAGGGGATTTTATTGAAAGTAGGCCAGATGAAAATACGGCTCCCAGTCAGAAAACTAAATTTAAAATTATTTATGATCAAAAGTTTCTTTATATAGGGGTTAGGTGTTATGATGATGAACCAGATAAGATTGTAGAGCGCCTTTCTAGGCGGGATGGTTTTCAAGGAGATTGGGTAGGGGTTTTTATAGATAGTTATAATGATGAAAGGACGTCTTTTAACTTTATAGTTACCGCTGCAGGTGTTAAAGGGGACGAATTTTTAACGGATAACGGAAACAATTCAGATGATAGCTGGAATCCAATCTGGTACACAAAAACAAATATTGATGAAGAGGGTTGGACCGCAGAAATGAAAATACCCCTGAGTCAGTTAAAATTTGGAAAATCAAAAGAACAATCATGGGGTTTGGAAGTTATGCGGAAACTTTTTAGAAAAGAAGAGAGATATGTATGGCAACGTATTCCAAGAGAAGTCGCAGGGTTTGTAAGTGAGTTTGGAGAATTAAATGGATTAATAGATATTGAACCCCAAAAACAAATAGAAATTCAACCTTATACTATTACAAAATTAAAAACCTTTGAAGCTGAAGAAGGAAACCCTTTCCAAGATGGAAATGATTTTAATATAAATGGAGGACTGGATGCCAAAATAGGTATTACAAATGACCTTACTTTGGATTTAACGGTAAACCCAGATTTTGGACAGGTAGAAGCAGACCCTTCTTCAATAGCTTTGGATGGATTTCAAATATTCTTTAATGAAAGGCGCCCTTTCTTTGTAGAAAACAATAATATTTTCAATTTTCAATTATCAAATTCTGAGGCGGGGAACACTTTTGGTTCTGATAATGTGTTTTACTCTCGCCGTATTGGGCGAAGCCCTCAAGGGTATCCAGACACAGAAAATGGAGAATTTGTTGATCAACCAGATAATACCCCGATTATTGGAGCAGCCAAGTTTAGTGGTAAAACAAAAGAGGGTTGGTCCATTGGAGTTTTAGAGAGTGTTACTGCCAAACGTTATGCTATCATAGATGATAATGGCAATCGAAGAAAAGAAGCAGTAGAGCCTTTGACCAATTATTTTGTAGGAAGGTTGCAAAAAGATTTTAATGACCGAAATACTTTTATAGGAGGTATGTTTACGGCAGTAAACAGGGAAAATTTAACAGATGATTTGGGTTTTTTACATAAGTCTGCCTATACAGGAGGGTTTGATTTTAAACATCAATGGAATGATAAAGCGTGGTATGTAGGTGGGAATGTGAATTGGAGCCATGTAATAGGAAGCGAAGAGGCAATACAGAACACCCAAGAATCCATAACGCATTTATTTCAACGAGAAGATGCGGATTATTTGGAGGTAGACCCTAACAAGACCTCACTTACTGGTACAGGAGGTAATCTTCAAATAGGTAATCTTGATGGTCGATGGAAATTTGAATCGGGAGCTACTTGGCGCTCTCCAGAGCTAGAGCTAAATGATATTGGATTTCAAAGAAAAGCAGATGATATACGTCATTATACATGGATAGGATATCAGACTCAAAAACCCGATAGTACTTTTAGGAAAGTAGGGATAAATTACAACCATTGGAGTACATGGGATTTTGGCGGAAATCATAATAGTTTACAGTTTAACACCAATAGTTGGCAAAATTGGAAAAACAATTGGTTTACCAATATTGGGTTTAATTATCAACCAATAAACTATTCTAATTCAGCATTAAGAGGAGGCCCAAGATTGCGAAATTCCAATAGTATAAGTTTTTGGAACGGAATAAATACAGACAATAGAAAAAAAGTAAGATTTAATCTTTTTCATAGGGGAAGTTTTGGGGGAGATGATTCTTACAGTAACTATTTTATGAGATTTGAGGTAACATACCAGCCTACCAATAACCTTCAAATATCTGCAAGACCTTCTTATAGTATAAATAATGATAAGCTTCAATTTATAGATAATATAGACATAGGTAACGAGACAAGGTATCTTAATGGGGAAATAGCGCAACGTACTTTAAGCATGTCCTTGCGATTAAATTATACCATAAACCCAAATTTAAGTATTCAGTATTGGGGGCAGCCTTTTATATCTAGAGGTCGGTTTACTAATTTTAAATTTATCACAGACCCGTTAGCTAAGAATTTTATAGACCGATTTTCTGAATATACGGACAATCAAATTTTGTTTAATGATGATATATATAATGTTGATGAAGATTTAAATGATGTTACTGATTTTAGTTTTGATAATCCAGATTTTTCATCAATACAATTTAGATCCAATTTGGTGATTCGTTGGGAATATATTCCTGGATCAGAAATTTTCTTGGTATGGTCACAAGATATTTCACAGTCTGGCGACCCTAGTGAACAACTTTTTAGAAGTTTGGAAAGTAATATTTTTAGAGACCAAAAGCCACAAAATATATTCTTATTGAAGGCTACGTATCGTTTTGTTTTGTAGATGTGTTCAGTTTTAATTTTACAGGGCAAATATAAATATCCCAATATTTATTGAGCGTAATAATGCCCGTTTAAGACCATATCATCGTTTGGACTTTTCTTGGAAAATTAAGTATGTTAAAAATTTAACTAGAAAATGGGTGGGAGATTGGACCTTTACTGTTTATAATTTATGTAGTAGAAGAAATGGACTTACTATATTAGACTGGCCACAAAGTTGAGAGATATTGTGCTACATAATTTAACTTTGAATTATGTCAAAAGGCAAAAAGGATTACACTTCAGAATTTAAGAAAAAGGCTGTAGAACTGAATTATCCAATCTTGGAAGATGGCTGTTAAATCAAATACTATTACTAAAGAACTCATATTTCATTCTGATAGAGGATCTCAATATGCCAGTTACAGCTTTACCAATATCCTTAAAAGTTATGGCGGTACAGTAAAACAAAGTATGGGCAGAAAAGGAAATTGTTGGGATAATGCAGTGGCAGAATCATTCTTTAAAAGCTTAAAAGTAGAATGGGGCTATAAGCACAATTACGAACTTATATCAGAAGCCGAGCTATCAATCTTTCAATGGATGGAAACTTGGTATAATAGAAGAAGAATACACTGCTCTTTGGGGTATAAAACTATAGAAGAATTTGAAATCGAAATGTTTAATCAAAAAGTAGCTGCATGACCCTCAACTAAATGTCTACTTTTTTGTTGCAAGTCCAACATCTGTGTGTCCAGATGGTTGGATAGATTAATGCGCTTCTAGCCAATTGTCCCCAACCCCTAATTCCACATCTAAGGGGACAGCCAATTTGTAGGCATTTTCCATTTCAGATTTAATGAGGGTTTTCATTTCTTCCAGTTCTGGTTTGTAGATGTCAAAGACCAATTCATCATGTACTTGTAAAAGCATTTTGGTTTTGTAATTTCCTTCGGCCAGTTTTCTGTGAATATTGATCATCGCAATTTTAATGATATCCGCTGCGCTACCTTGTATGGGAGCATTTACCGCATTTCGCTCTGCTGCACCTCTAACTATGGCATTGCTTCCATTGATGTCCTTTAAATACCTTCGACGCCCTAAAACAGTTTGCACATATCCATTGTCACGGGCAAAATCTACCTGCTCACTCATGTAATTTCTGAGTTTTGGATAGGTTTTGTAATACGTTTCAATCAATTCTTTAGCTTCTGAACGGGATAAATCCGTCTGGTTGCTCAATCCAAAAGCGGAAACCCCATAAATGATACCAAAATTCACAGTTTTGGCATTGCCTCTCTGCTCTCTGGTAACTTCATTGATAGGCACATTGAAAACTTTGGACGCTGTGGAAGCATGGATGTCCTCCCCATTTTTAAAAGCTTCAATCATAGTGTCTTCTTCACTCAAAGCTGCAATGATACGAAGCTCTATTTGTGAGTAATCCGCTGCTAGTAATATATAATCTTCATTTCTGGGAACAAAGGCCTTGCGTACTTGTCTTCCACGTTCTGTTCTAATCGGGATGTTTTGTAGATTGGGATTGTTACTGCTCAACCTTCCCGTAGCAGCAACTGTTTGCATATAATCTGTATGAACCCGTCCTGTAGTTTCTTCAACTTGTTCTGGTAGAGCGTCTATATAAGTGCTTTTTAGTTTGGCAAGCCCACGATAATCCAATACATTCTGAATGATTTCATGGTCTTTGGCCAAATAGGAAAGCACATCTTCAGCAGTTGAATACTGACCAGTTTTGGTTTTCTTGGGCTTGTCCACCAATTTTAATTTATCAAATAGAATTTCTCCCAATTGTTTGGGTGATGCAATATTGAATTCTTGCCCAGCCTCTTTATATATTTTTTCTACCAGTGTAGCAATATCATTGTCCAAGTCAGTAGAAAGCGATTGTAAAAATGCAGTATCTAGGTTGATGCCCTCCAATTCCATATCAGCCAATACGCTTAAAAGTGGTACTTCTATTTCATTGAACAATTTTTCAGTATTGGCCTCTACCAGTTCTGGTCTAAAATGTTGTGCCAACTGAAATGTAATATCGGCATCTTCAACGGCATATTCTGTTAACTTCTCCAAAGGAACATCCCTCATGCTCAACTGGTTTTTCCCTTTTTTGCCAATCAATTCTGTGATGGAAATAGGGGTGTAGTTAAGGTAGGTTTCTGCCAGAACATCCATATTGTGCCGCATATCTGGATTTATCAGATAATGTGCTAGCATGGTATCAAAATAGGTACCTTTTATGTTGAGGTCATATTTACGGAGCACTTTAACATCATATTTTAAATTCTGCCCTATTTTTTCAATGTGTTCTGCCTCAAAGAAAGGCCTCAATTGCTCAATAAGCTCTTGTGCTTTTTCTTTTTCTTCAGGAAATGGCACATAAAAACCTTTGCCCGCTTCCCAACTAAAGGCAATGCCTACTAGTTGTGCTTCCAATGGGTTTAACGATGTGGTCTCTGTATCAAAACAAACCGATGTCTGTTTCATCAGGTTTTGCATAAAAAGTTTCATGGCCATGCCTTGAGCTACACTTTGGTATACATGGGAAACATTTTTAGTCGTATTTCTACTGGAAATTTCTTCCAATGGCTCATTGGCTTCCCCAATGTTGCCAAACAAAGAAAACTGACCACTCCCAGCTTCACTGGATTGTTTTTTTGCTGTTTTGGGACTGGTTGTTTCTGCAACTGCGGTAACTTTTTCTCCAGAGAATAATTTTAGGAACTGGTCTTTTAATCTTCTGAATTCCAGTTCTTCAAAAATCTCTTGTACTTTTTTGGAGTCGGGTTTGGACAGTTCATAGTCTTTGGCATCAAAAGTAACATCGCAGGTAGTGCAAATGGTGGCCAATTGTCTGGACAATCGCCCCAATTCGGCATTTTCTTCCACCTTTTCTTTCATTTTGCCTTTTAGCTTATCGGTATTTGCCAAAAGACCTTCTAAAGAACCATATTCAGCCAAGAATTTCTTAGCGGTTTTATCACCCACTCCGGGAAGCCCGGGAATATTGTCACTGGCATCACCCATCATGCCCAAATAATCAATCACCTGTTCTGGTCGTTCTACACCAAAACGTTTCTGGATTTCTGGGATGCCCCATATTTCTATTCCGTTGCCCATACGTGCAGGGCGGTACATAAAGATATTTTCTGACACCAACTGACCAAAATCCTTATCAGGTGTGACCATAAAGACCTTGTAATCTTCTTTTTCGGCTTGTTTAGCTAAAGTCCCAATAATATCATCCGCTTCCCAACCTTCTAAAACAACCACGGGAATATTCATGGCTTTTAAAATCTCCTGTATATAGGGTATGGCTATTTTAATGGCATCTGGTGTCTCTTGTCTGTTGGCTTTGTATTCTGGAAACAGTTCTTTGCGTTCCACACTGCCGCCTTTATCAAAACAAACAGCTAAATGGTCTGGTTTTTCACGCCTTATCACATCAAAAAGAGAATTAGTAAACCCCATAATAGCGGAGGTATCCATGCCTTTTGAGCTAATTCTAGGGTTTTTGATAAACGCATAATACCCGCGAAAAATAAGTGCAAATGCATCCAGTAAAAAAAGCCGTTTTTGGTCTGCCATTTTATTTCAAATTGAAGAATATCAAACCTACGAAGAATATAAGTTTTTCAAAATGTTATGAGGTAATAAAAGACCCTGAAGGAATGTTTTTATGCCCTTCCTCAGAATATTCCCTGTAGGTGAACCCTGATTGTATGCAATAACTGCCAGTTTCTCCTTTTTTGTTGATGGCCAAATACCCAATTTGAAAGTTTTTGTAGTTATCGTTTTTAGATACAATTCTGTTTACTGCTTCTTCACAAGCCTCTTGGGGAGACTTTCCCTGTCTCATTAATTCTACAATGAGAAAACTGCCCACGGTTTTTACTACTTCTTCGCCAACCCCAGTTGCGGTTGCTCCGCCCACTTCATTGTCCACAAAAAGACCAGCACCAATAATAGGGGAATCACCCACACGGCCACCAATTTTATAGGCCATGCCACTGGTGGTACATGCACCAGAAATATCCCCGTTTTTATCAATGGCCAACATTCCTATGGTATCATGGTTTTCTATATTGATGATAGGCTCATATTTAGATGTTTTTTTCCACTCCAACCATTCTTGTCTGGACTTTTCAGTCAATAAATTTTCTTTGGAAAATCCTTTTTCATAGGCAAATTGCTCAGCCCCTAACCCGGCCAACATTACATGGGGAGTGTCCTCCATTACTTTTCGGGCAACAGAAACGGCATGGGTAATATTTTGGAGATAGACTACCGCTCCACAATTGCCATTTTTATCCATGATACAGGAATCCAAGGTCACATTGCCATCTCTGTCCGGTCTGCCACCTTTGCCAACGGATTGGTTGTTTACATCTGCTTCTTCTTCCATAACTCCTTTTTCTACGGCATCCAATGCATTGCCTCCCGCATTTAATACTTCCCATGCTTTGGCCGTGGAATTGGGAACGTTCCATGTGGCAACAACCACTGGTTGTATTTTTATTGACGCTTCTTTGGTAGGGACGGTCTTAGATTCTTTTTTGCATGAGGCAATCAAAGGTGCTGATAGCATTCCTGCGGAGCCAATAGCGGAATTTTTAAGGAACTTTCTTCTTTTCATTGGATGTTGTTTAATTTTGATTGTGTTTTGACCCATGTAATATCTAAAGTCAAGAAATAATAATGTCAATTTATTGACTAAATATAAGGAATATGCTAATAGAAGTTTGCGCTAATTCTATAGAATCTGCATTGAATGCAGAAAAGGGAGGAGTAGATAGAATTGAACTCTGCTCAGAACTGGGTGTTGGTGGCATTACTCCTTCGTATGGATTATTAAAAACAGCAAAGAAAAAACTTTCCATTCCCATTCATGTACTGATAAGGCCACGTAGTGGGGATTTCACTTATTCGGATATAGAATTTGAACAGATGAAAGAAAATATATTGCTTTGCAATAAAATGGGATTTGGCGGAGTGGTCTCTGGAGTGTTGTACAAAGATTTTACATTGGATTTTGAACGAACTAAAGAGTTGAAAGAAGCAGCAGGTTCTATGAAGTTCACTTTCCATAGAGCTTTTGATTGGGTACAGGAGCCTTTTACAGTATTGGAACAACTGGAAGAAATAGGAGTGGATTATATTTTGACCTCTGGACAGCAGAAATCTGCCTTGGAAGGAATAGAATTTTTATCAGAATTGAAACAAAATGCAAAGTCGTGCGTCATATTACCAGGAGGCGGTATCAAAGAAACCAATGTGATGGAATTTAAAAGTAAGGGTTTTGAAGAGATCCACCTCTCTGGAACCGGTTTTTTCAAAACTTTGGACACAAAACCCAATGTTTCCATGAACTCACTTTCCTTTATTAAGGATGATGAATTGGCTGTAACCAGCCTAGAGACGATAAGGAAAATATGTAGTAAAGTTAAATAAAGTGTAAACCTACTAATGCTACATTGTAAAGAAATATATTTGTAAAAAAGGAACTATGCTACGTTGGACCATCTTTATAATAATTTACTCAGCATTTACTTTTTATACGTGGCAGGCACTAAAAACAGTTACAAAAAACCAATGGATACAGTATATTTTTCTTGTATTGGCGGTATTGGTTATAGGGAATTTCATATATCAGTTTACAATAGGGGCAGAAGGGAGCAGGGTGTTGAGCAGGCCCAAAAGTTATGCCTTTGGGTTTTTATTGGCCATTATGGCTTTTATGACCATTAATGTTGTCCTGCTTTTTTCAGAGGATATATTTCGATTTTTTGCTGCTATTTACCATAGGGTTTCGGGAAAACAGACACAGTTTACCATGCCGGCACGTAGAAGGTTTTTGAGCATGGTCGCTCTTGGAATCGCTGCGCTTCCGTTTAGTGCATTGTTGTATGGAATGTACAAAGGAAAATACAACTTTAAAGTATTGAAATACAATCTGGAGTTTGATGATTTGCCTGATGGGTTTGATGGTTACCAGATTACACAAATTTCTGATATACATAGTGGTAGTTTTGATAATAGGGAAAAGATTGAATATGCAGTAAACCTTATTAATGAACAAAAGAGTGATGTGCTTTTTTTTACTGGAGATATGGTGAACAACAAGGCAGAAGAAATGAAGCCTTGGGCTGAACTTTTTTCAACACTTGAAGCCAAAGATGGTAAGTTTTCCATATTGGGAAACCATGATTATGGGGATTATGTAGATTGGGATACAGAAGAAGAGAAAAGTCAAAATTTGGTAGACCTTAAAAATTTACAAAAAGAAATAGGATTTGACCTTTTGCTGAATGAAAGTAAATATTTGGAAAGAGGCAATGATAGAATAGCTTTAATCGGTGTTGAGAACTGGGGCAGGGGCGGATTTAAAAAAGCTGGAGACTTACAGAAAGCAAAATCAAATATATCTAAAAATGATTTTAAAATCTTGTTGAGCCATGACCCATCACATTGGGAAGACCAAGTAATTAGCGATTCTTATCATTATCATTTAACTTTAAGTGGTCATACACACGGTATGCAGTTTGGAATAGAAATTCCAGGTTGGATTAAGTGGAGTCCTGTAAAATGGCGTTATAAATATTGGGCAGGGATTTATACCGAAATGGGTCAATATATAAATGTAAATAGAGGTTTTGGCTTTTTGGGATACCCGGGAAGGGTTGGTATTTGGCCAGAAATAACAGTGATTACTTTAAAAAAGAAGTCTTTAACTTGAATTTAACGTAATACTTTACCTTAGGAGGTTATACTATTCATTGGTATTTTAACATTTTTCCTTACTTTTGAACTGTAACTCAATGATTTCTATATGTCAAAATTTGGAGACTTAATTGATTTAAACATTCCAGTACTGTTGGATTTCTATGCAGATTGGAATGAACAATCTACTTCTATGCATCCCGTATTGAGGGATGTGGCCGCTGCTTTGGGAGATAAAGGCAAGGTCATTAAGATTGATGTAGATAAAAACAAAGAGCTTTCTCAAGCATTAAGGGTAAAAGGTTTACCTACCCTTATGATTTATAAAAAAGGGGAAATGGTTTGGCGTCAAAGCGGCGAACAGGATGCCAATACTTTGTTGGGTATTCTAAACGAATATTTATAAGGTGGTCAAACTGAACTTGTTTCAGTTTTCTCATTTGTAATATTTTTATTCAGTTGTCATTCTGAAACAAGTTCAGAATGACATACCTATTGTACCACTCCACTTTAAAAGCATTTTATTGCTCTACAGATGAAAGAATACTATCCACTTGTTCATCATGTAAAATAGTATCAAGCTCCATAGAGTCTTGCATATCTGGGTCGTCTAGAGAAGGAGAAAGTTCTTCCTCTAATGTGCTGCCCTCGTAAAAATGACTGAACTTATCTATGTATTCATTAAAAATCAAGGTTTCTTTTTCGGCTAAATCCCTATCTCTATTTTTAATCAAGATATCAATATTTCTTCTGTAAGCCTCCATGTCTGTAATGATATCATCAATACTATCATATTGCTCATCCAATGGTAAACCAACATAATAGGTTAAACGCTCTTGGTACTTTGTTTTTAATCTATGATACAAATCTCTTGCTTTGGTAGTTTCCCCTACTTTATAATAGCCATCCACAAAAGGTTCTACAAAGTAGTAGAAGCCATATTGATCTAACGGCATATTGTCTATGGTAATATCAATTATTTCTTTGGCTTTATCTATTTTGTTCTCATTAATCAAGGTCTCTGTTAAACGAGCCAAATTGCCACGGAAGGACAATCCTTGGCTTCTGGTTTGTGGGTCATGATAAATATTTGTGTCACCAGAATTTCCCCAGTCCCATTTCTTAACAATGTCATACATTAAGTCACTATCAATTCTGCCCATTTCAAAAGAACTTTGATTCTTAGTTTTTATGGGGACCAATTTATAGACCAAACCATCTAATTGTAAGTAATCTTTCATCCAAAGATATTCTGCACGGTCAAAACTGCCTCCAGAGAAATAAATTGGACGTTTCCAGTCGTTATTTGCAAGAATATCCAACATTAAGATTCGGTTTTTTGGCAATGCCCCTTTCGGAAGGTCTATATCAATATAATCCAAGATCAATGCAGAATCTTTTTCTTTGACCAATCCGCTTTCTAAGACATTTTTCTTATTTATTGGAACTCGAATTTTGTTGGTTGGATAGTAAATGATGTCCAAATTACTTTCAGGATATTCACTTAAATCTGCTCCTTGTTGTTGCAGAATATGTTTAAACTTTGTTTGGGGCTTATCACTGCCCACCCAGTTCATAAAATCTTTTATATCCCACCTACTTTCTGTAACGCCTTGATAATAGATGGCATCTCTTGATCCATATCTGTAAAGATTATGTGTAAGCTGTGATGGTATTGGGTCACTATCATAAGCTTTGCTTTTCATCTGGTCTATATACCAATCTGTAGCAAAAAGACTAGTGTTTATAACTCTGATATCTGTTCTATATCCTTCTATCTCTTGAAGATACCACAATGGAAAAGTATCATTGTCACCAATGGTAAATAGCATGGCACCTGCATTTTCTTGACAGGAATCCAGATAGGATCTTGCTGTGGAATTGGCCGTAAAACGGTTAGAACGGTCATGGTCATCCCAATTTTGATAAGCCATCACAGATGGTACAGCCAAAAGACAAATAACAACTACTATTGGAGCCAATATTTTTGGAGTGATAAGTTTTCTAAACTCATCAAATAAACCATAGACCCCGATTCCTATCCATAAGGTAAATATGTAAAAAGAACCCACAAGGGAGTAATCTCTTTCCCTAGGTTGAAAAATGGAAGGGTTGGTGTAAAATTGTATGGCTATGCCCGTAAACATAAAGAAAATAAATAGTGCCCAAAATTGTTTTGGATTCTTTGAAATTTGAAATAGGATACCAATGATTCCCAAAATAAGTGGTAAAAAGAAGTAGGTATTTCTTCCTTTATTGTTTTCAACATCGCTGGGTAAATTTTCTTGACTTCCTAAACGAATATTGTCCATAAAACCAATACCGCTCAACCAATTGCCATTATTATCATATCTTCCCTGTAAATCATTCTGTTTACCAACAAAATTCCACATAAAATAGCGTAAGTACATATACCCAAACTGAAATTGGAACATATAAGTTACATTCTGCCATACTGTTGGCGGTTGCACATCTATATATTCATCAAATTCACGTAAAAACTTGATGTATTGTTCTGTGTCTATTTCCCCCTTGGTATAACCATCTTTAAATTGATTTACAGCAGCCCTTAGCTCAGTATTGCTTAGATATTCTGGTTTTATTTTAAATTCCAATGGGTCAAAATACTGCATGTATTTTTCCGCATTTTGTTCGCTCCATAATCTTGGTAAAAAACCTACATGGTCTTTGTTAGGGCCAGGGATAGCATTTTCATAATGGTTTACAATAACGTATTTGCCCAACTTTTCATCCTTCTCATACTTGGGTTTATCATCTATTTCATCTCCAGAGGGAGCAAATGTATCAGAATAATAAGTGCCGTAAACTGGGCTGTCCACACCAGGATATTGTTCTCTATTGTAATAAGCCAATAGTGACCTTGCGTCTGATGGGTCGTTTTCATTGATGACCACATTAGCGTTGGCACGTATGGGCAGCATTAACCATGAGGAAAATCCAAGAATTAGGAACATTATGCAAAGAACCAACGTGTTTGCTGTTCTAAAATCGTTCTTTCTGGTATAACGCAGGCCAAAATAAAATACGGCAATAAAGATAACCCCCATGATTAGGGTTCCAGAATTAAAAGGCAACCCTATGTTGTTGATAAAGAATACCTCGCTCCAGCTAAATAATTTTAAAACATAGGTCAAAGAAAATTTATAGACTAACATTAAAATAGCAACTACTGCGATATTGGCAATAAGAAAGTTGGTAACGGTAGTGGTTTTGTATTTTTTAAAGTAGTAGAGTAAACCAATGGTCGGGATGGCCAAAAAGCCCATAAACTGAATTCCAAATGTTAATCCTACCACATAAGAGATGAGTACCAACCAACGATTTCCCCTTGGGTCATCTAAGTTGTCCGTCCATTTTAATCCCATCCATAGCAATAATGCCATGATGAAACTGGCCATGGCATAGACCTCAGTTTCTCCTGCGTTGAACCAAAAACTATCTGAATAGGTAAAAGACAATGCACCGACCAATCCACTCCCTAAAACAGCAATTGCCTTACTATTGGTTAATGCTTCATCTTTAGATATTAATTTCTGGGTAAGATTGGTGATGGTCCAGAACATAAAAAGAATAGTAAATGCGCTAGATACACCAGACAGGAAGTTAACCATAAAAGCTACTTGGCTAGATTCCAAGGCAAACATGGCGAAAAAGGCACCCATCATTTGTAATAAAGGTGCTCCAGGTGGGTGGCCAACTTGTAGTTTGGCCGAGGTGGCAATGTATTCCCCAGCATCCCAAAAACTACTTGTGGGTTCAACGGTAATGCTATATGTAATAAGGGCTATAAAAAAAACGACCCATCCCATGATGGTGTCCCATTTCTTGAAGTTTTTTGAAAACATACAATTAGAGTTGTTTGTACTATGGGCGAATTTACTAATTAAAATAGATATGATAATACAATTTTGATAAACCTTTAACAAGAACCGAATATGGATTTTTTTAATCATTCTTCTTAAAATATTTGCCGAAACAAAACTTTGTTTTAAATTTGCACCTCTTTTACAGAGATTGGCCCATGGTGTAATTGGCAACACTGCTGTTTTTGGTACAGCCATTCAAGGTTCGAGTCCTTGTGGGCCAACATAAAAATAAAAAATCCTGACTTTTTAAAGTCGGGATTTTTTTATTTAACGGCTTTAAAAGAATTGTTTTAAGGAAGTTCTTCTTCGGAATCTGGACTATCTATTTCTAAATTAATGTTTTCTGCTGTAGGTTCTTCCTCGTAAGCATCATCCCTTGCTTCAAATTCTTCTTTCAGTTCATCTAAGATGGTATTCATTTTCTTTTTGTCCTTGATCATGGCCCAAGTCATAATCAAACTAGTGGCAATGATGATGAAAAGTAGAACTCCAGATTCAAAAGTAGCAATTTCAGCTTCTTTGGGTATAGCGTAAAATAACAATACAGTAATAAGCCCTCTTGGGGCAATAAAGAGTTGTGGGAAAATATCACTACCATAAAAAGTTCGTAAAAGAACAAATCGTATCGCATAAATGGATATAATGATGAGTATGCTGACCAATGCTACGCTAAAACTGAATAATGACGCAATGGCAATGGTAATCCCAAAAATAACAAAGAAAAAAGTCCGCACAATAAAGGCAGTTTCTAATGTAATAATATGAAGTTCATGGTAAATCTGACTTATTTTATCATGCTCCAAAAAAACTTTTAATTTGCCTGGAAAAAACAATTTTACGTTGGCAATGACCAACCCAAATATTAGAATGATGATAAGCGAAGAAAGGTGCATTTTTTTACCAATGGCATAAAGTAAGAGCAATACGGCGATCAGTAAAAATTGTTTTGCCTGACTCTTTATTTTTTGAAACACAAGAATAATGGCATAACTGGCTATAAGAGCAATAACAATGGTAAGCAAAGTGCTACCTGCAAAACCAGCTGCGCCAGAATCGGCATCAGGATTTAATTTTGCCACTAAAAAATAGAACATCATAATGCCCAAAATATCAGAAAAGGTACTTTCATAAATATGAAATTCCTTTTTAGATTCTTTTAAGCCAGAAACACTTGGGATTATAATGGCGCTAGACAATATGGATAAGGGTGTAGCGTATAACCAAGCAGATTGCATGGTCATATCTGGGATAAACTGATGTAAAATAAGAGCAGCTATCCATGCAGAAGCAACAAGTCCAATTAGAGCGATAGCCATAGATTTTAGAATGGGCACTAATTTTTCTCGTTTTAACTCTAGTTCCAGTGCAGCCTCCAGTACAATCATAATTAAACCGATAATGCCCAGAATTTCCAGTGAAGCATCAAAATTGGGCATGGTAGGTAAAAAATACTTGAGTGCATATTGTAGGATAACACCAAGAACAATAAGCATAAGCACAGAGGGGATATTGGTCTTTTTAGAAATGCCATTGAACCAAAAAGAAAGGATAATTATGATTGAAGCTCCAATGATAATATTGTATGATGATAGGATTTCCATAGGGTGTTTATTTGCTGTCCCAAAATACGATTAAATACCCATATTTTAATTGGGTGATGTCTTTGTTGTGGAAAACAATAAATATTGTATATTTGCGGCACTGAAAGGATATGACAGTATTCATGAGGGGACATTATTGTCCCCTCTTTTATTGGTAAAATTTTGGTTTGCGAGGGATTTTTAGATAAATTCAAACTAATTCTGATAAAAGTGAGAATCTTTATAAAGCATCTTTAGTGATTTTGCAATAAAGGCGTTTTGATAAATTGAAGATTATGTTAAAGGATAAAGTAATAGTTCTTTTAAATGATGCCTTGGCAGAGAATGAATCGATTTTTTTAATTGATTTTAAAATGTCATCGGATAATAAAATTAAAGTGATTTTGGATGGCGACCACGGTGTGTCTGTGCAAGATTGCATGAATGTCAGTAGGGCTATTGAGCATAATCTGGATAGAGAAGAGGAAGATTTTTCTTTAGAAGTGGCATCGGCTGGGGCGGCGTCGCCCATAGTAATGCCAAGACAGTATAAAAAGAATATTGGGAGAAAATTAGAGGTAAGAACCAATGGTGTAAGTTTGGAAGGAAACTTAACTGAGGCAACAGAAGATAGTATTACACTAGAATGGAAATCTAGGGAGCCTAAACCTATTGGTAAAGGAAAAGTAACGGTTCAGAATAAGCAAGAAATTGCAATTTCTGATATTCAAGAAGCAAAAGTTGTATTAAAATTTTAATTGTAGGTCAAAATGGAAAATATTGCATTGATCGAATCTTTCTCTGAGTTTAAGGACGATAAGTTTATAGACAGAGTAACGCTAATGGCGATTTTGGAAGATGTATTTAGAAATGCGCTAAAAAAGAAGTTTGGTTCTGATGATAACTTTGATATCATTATAAACCCAGATAAAGGGGATTTAGAGATATGGAGGAACAGAGTTGTTGTTGAAGATGGCGAGGTTGAGGATCCCAATGAAGAGATATCACTTTCTGAAGCACAAAAAATAGAGCCAGATTTTGAGGTTGGTGAAGATGTGTCTGAAGAGGTTAAATTAATGGATTTGGGAAGAAGGGCTATTTTGGCATTGCGTCAAAATCTTATTTCTAAAATCCAAGAACATGATAATACAACCATCTATAAACAATTTAAAGACTTAGAAGGGGAGATATATACGGCTGAAGTTCATCATATTAGGCATAAAGCCATTATTTTATTGGATGATGAAGGAAATGAGATTCTTTTGCCAAAAGACAGGCAAATACCTTCTGACTTTTTTAGAAAAGGAGATAACGTTCGTGGTGTTATAGAAAGCGTAGAGTTAAAAGGGAACAAGCCCTTGATTATTATGTCCAGAACTTCTCCAATGTTTTTGGAACAATTGTTTTTCCAAGAGATTCCAGAAGTTTTTGATGGATTGATCAGTGTTAAAAAAGCAGTTCGTATTCCTGGGGAAAAAGCAAAAGTTGCTGTAGATTCTTATGATGATAGAATTGATCCGGTTGGAGCCTGTGTTGGTATGAAAGGTTCTAGAATTCATGGAATTGTGAGGGAATTGGGCAATGAAAATATTGATGTTATCAATTGGACCGCCAATCCACAATTATTGGTTACAAGAGCATTGAGTCCAGCAAGAGTCTCATCGGTAAAGCTAGATGATGAAAAAATGACCGCTCAAGTATACTTAAGACCAGAAGAGGTTTCCAAGGCCATTGGTAGAGGTGGTCATAATATTAGATTAGCTGGTCAATTAACTGGTTATGAGATTGATGTGTTCCGTGAAGGTGTTGAAGAAGATGTGGAGCTTACTGAATTCTCCGATGAAATAGAAGCTTGGATTATTGAAGAGTTTAAGAAAATAGGAATGGATACCGCTCGTAGCGTATTAGAACAAGATGTTAATGATTTGGTAAAAAGGACTGATTTAGAAGTGGAAACAATTGAAGAAGTTGTGAGAATTCTAAAAGAAGAATTAGAAGATTAAGTTATATTAGCGATAAATTAGTTAGAATAGGATAAATTTTATGGCAGAAAATGCAACGGTAAGGCTTAATAAGGTTCTTAGGGAGTTAAATATCTCTTTGGATAGAGCAGTGGATTGTCTCTCGTCAAAAGGACATAATATTGAGGCAAGACCAACTACCAAAATCTCTAGTGAGGTATATCAAGTGCTGTTGGATGAATTCCAAACGGATATGAGCAAGAAAGTTGCGTCCAAGGAGGTAGGAGAAGAAAAGAGGAAAGAAAAGGAAGCCATAAGAATAAAACTAGAAGAAGAACAAGAAGAGAGAAGACTTGCGCGTGAAAGGAGAGCAGCGGCTGAAGAAGTGATTAAAGCCAAGGCAGAACTTGCTGGGCCAAAAACTATTGGTAAAATAGATTTAGAGCCTAAGAAAAAAGTTGCTCCTGTAAAACAGGTGAAAGAAGAAAAAGAGGAGAAAGCTGCCCCTGTAAAAGAAGAGAAAGTTATTGAGGTTAAAAAAGAGGCGGCACCCAAAGAAGAAAAAGTCGTTGTAAAAACTAAAGTTGAAAAGAAAGAAAAAGAAGTAGCACCAGAGGAGCCGAAATCCGAGACTATTACAACTCAATACAAAAAACTTACGGGGCCAAAAATAACAGGGGCTAAAATAGATCTTGCTCAATTTAAAAAGCCAAAGAAAAAGGTTGAAGTTTCAAAGGATAAAAAATCTGGAGATGCCAATGATAGAAAGAAACGACGACGACGAATCATAAGCAATACAGGGCCTCAAAGAAGCGGAGGACCAGGTGGTCCTAGAGGAAAAGGTCCAGCTGGAAGAAAAGGAGGTAATCCAAGATTTTCTTCTGCACCTAAAGTAGAGCCATCTGAGGAAGATGTGCAAAAACAAGTAAGGGAAACCTTAGAAAAATTACAAGGAAAATCCAAAAAAGGTAAAGGCGCCAAATACAGGAGAGATAAAAGAGATCAGCATAGACAACAAACAGAGAAGGATTTAGAACAACAAGAATTAGAGAATAAAATTCTTAAAGTAACTGAATTTGTTACTGTGAACGAAGTAGCTACAATGATGGAAATTTCTTCAACTCAGATTATTTCCGCTTGTATGTCATTGGGTATTATGGTGACAATGAATCAACGTTTGGATGCTGAGACATTGACCATAGTTGCAGATGAGTTTGGTTATGAAGTGGAATTTGTTACCGTGGATATTGAAGAATCCATTATTGAAGAAGAAGATGCTCCAGAAGATTTAAAACCTAGACCACCTATTGTCACTGTTATGGGGCATGTGGATCATGGTAAAACATCTTTGCTGGATTATATTAGAGAAGAAAATGTAATTGCTGGTGAAAGTGGAGGTATTACCCAGCACATTGGTGCTTATGGAGTAACGCTAGAAGATAATCAAAAAATCACATTCTTAGATACGCCAGGTCACGAAGCCTTTACGGCTATGCGTGCTAGAGGCGCTCAAGTAACGGATATTGTAATTATTGTTATTGCTGCGGATGATGCTATTATGCCTCAAACAAAAGAAGCAATTAGCCATGCGCAAGCTGCAGGTGTTCCAATAATATTTGCTATAAATAAAATTGATAGACCAACAGCTAATCCAGATAAAATTAAAGAAGGCCTTGCTGCCATGAATTTATTGGTAGAAGATTGGGGGGGTAAAATACAATCTCATGATATTTCTGCAAAAACAGGAGAAGGCGTAAAGGAATTGTTGGAAAAAGTATTGTTGGAAGCTGAACTTCTTGAGTTAAAGGCAAATCCAGATAAAAATGCAACAGGTACTGTTGTAGAAGCATTTTTGGATAAAGGAAGAGGTTATGTTTCTACTATTTTGGTGCAAGCTGGAACTTTGAAAATTGGAGATTATGTGTTGGCAGGGACAACCAGTGGTAAAATCAAGGCCATGCAAGATGAGCGTGGTCATAATGTTAAAGAAGTAGGTCCTGCGATGCCAATTTCTATTTTGGGGCTGGATGGAGCTCCACAAGCAGGGGATAAATTCAATGTTTTGGAAGATGAAAGAGAAGCCAAACAGATAGCCGCTAAGAGAGGGCAATTACAAAGAGAGCAATCTGTACGTACGCAACGTCATATTACATTGGATGAAATAGGCCGTCGTATTGCATTGGGAGATTTCAAAGAATTAAATGTAATACTTAAAGGTGATGTTGATGGTTCTGTTGAGGCATTAACTGATTCTTTCCAGAAATTGTCTACAGAAGAAATTCAGGTAAATATCATCCATAAAGGAGTGGGTGCCATTACAGAGTCAGATGTACTTTTAGCATCGGCTTCAGATGCCATTATAATTGGATTTAATGTTAGGCCAATGGGTAATGCCAGAGACATAGCGGATAAAGAAGAAATTGATATTAGAATGTATTCTATTATATATGATGCTATCAATGATCTTAAAGACGCCATGGAAGGTCTGCTTTCACCAGAAATAAAAGAAGAGATTACAGGTACTGCAGAAATAAGAGAAACCTTTAAAATATCTAAAGTGGGTACTATTGCTGGTTGTATGGTCATGAGCGGTAAAATATTCAGGAATACTAATATTCGTCTTATTAGAGATGGTGTGGTAATCTATACTGGGGGATTGACATCTTTAAAACGATTTAAAGATGATGTTAGGGAAGTGGCAAAAGGATATGATTGTGGATTACAGGTTAAAAACTACAATGATATTAAAGAAGGCGATATCGTGGAATCTTTCCAAGAAGTTGCAGTGAAAAAGAAGCTGAAGTAGTTTTTAAAATAAGAATTAATATATAAAGAAAAAACGATCTATTTGGTCGTTTTTTTTGGTTTCAAAAGCATAGCGCTCGGGTATTTTGCCCTTACCTCCATAAGTTTTCGTTCAGCTTCTAACTTAGATGAAAAACGACCCACTCTAACTCTATAGCTAGGGGACTCAAAATCAATTTTTGAATACCATCCGGGGAAATCTACATCAACTTCTGACTTTACATTTTGTGCTCTTTGGTAGGACCCAAAAAACACCTGTATTCTATATAGTTCAGAATTCTCATTTACAGACTTGTAGATGTTTAATAATTCATTGATTTTCTCATCTTGTTCTATGGTGACAATGCCTTCTTGAGCTAGTCCATGGACTGTGAAACAGATGATTGTAAGTATGCTTATGTATATTTTCATTGTTTTTGTGGTATAAAAAATAAGGTTTACAAAAGTATATTTTTAATTTTAAACCAAAGATTTTAATTCTATTTAGAATTGGTATAAATTATAAATTATAAATCCATTAACATTTCTCAAACAAAGTCTATGTTGTATTTTTGACCTTAATTTAACGACGATATGGGTGTTTATTTTTTAAATAACACAAAATATCGTGCCAAGATTTCGATAGAAATATTTTTAATATGAAAAAGGTTCCATACCGTAATATAATTTCTAAAAATTTAGGTATTAATTTAGTAGTATTTCTTCTGCTTTTTTCAGCTACACTTTTTGCGCAAGAAGACACATCATTGGGAGGTGGTGATTCAGCTAAGGGAAAACAATTATTTAATCAAAACTGTGCGGCTTGCCATTCTTTAGATCGTAAAATGACGGGTCCGTCTTTGGCTAATGTGGAGTCACGTTTGACGGAAGAAGAAGGGTTGGATAGTGGATGGTTGTATGCTTGGATTAAGAATAGTTCAGGGTTGATTAAATCTGGAGACACATATGCTAATAAGATATACGATGAGTATAGTCAGGCGGCAATGACTCCATTTCCGACATTAAGTAATGAGGATATAGATGATATTTTGGCTTATACTGCCGCTCCTCCAGCTACGCCAGTTGTGGTGAGTGATGGTGGGGTTGTAGATGGTGGGTCAGCAGAATCATCTGGATTGTCAAACGAAATTATTTTAGGGGCTTTAGCTCTTGTTTTTGGTCTTTTGGTGTTAATGCTGTTTATGGTAAACAATACCTTAAAACGTATTGCAACGGCTAACGGTGTTGATTTAGAAAAAGAAAAAAATAAAAGCTTGCCTTTATGGAAAGCTTTTGTGAAAAGTCAATTTTTATTATTGGTAACAGCTATTTTGCTGTTATTGACTAGTGGTTATTTTGCGTTTGGATGGATGATGCAACTTGGGGTGGATCAAGGATATGCTCCTGTGCAGCCAATTCATTTTTCGCATAAAGTACACGCAGGTGATAATAAAATAGAGTGTAAATATTGCCATTCTTCGGCTAGGGTTTCCAAAACTTCTGGAGTGCCTTCTTTGAATGTATGTATGAACTGTCATAAATCCATATATCAATATCAAGGAAACCCGGAAGGGCCAACTAAAGAAGATTTAGCAAATGGTTATACTAATGATTTCTATACGGCTGAAATTAAAAAATTATATGAAGCAGTTGGTTGGGATGAAGAGAGTCAAAATTATACAGGTGAGACCAAAGCTGTGGAATGGGTAAGAGTTCATAATTTACCGGATTTCGCTTATTTTAACCACTCACAGCACGTTTCTGTTGCTGGGATAGAATGTCAAACATGTCACGGTCCAATTGAGGAGATGGATATTGTTGAGCAATATTCCCCATTAACAATGGGATGGTGTATCAGCTGTCATAGAGAAACCAATGTGAAGGTTGAAGGAAACGAGTATTATGCAAAAATACATGCTGAGCTTTCCAAGAAATATGGCGTAGATCAGTTGACGGTGGCGCAGATGGGTGGAATGGAATGTGGTAAGTGTCACTATTAATCAAAATAAAAGGAGTTAATTTCAGATATATCGTATGGCATCAAACAAAAAATATTGGAAAAGCGAAGCGGAGTTAAATCCCAACGATTCCATTGTTGAGACGCTAAAACAAAACGAATTTGTGCAGGAAATTCCTGTTGATGAGTTTTTGGGTGATAAAGATACTTTATCATCTACGAGCACAAATAGAAGAGATTTTTTAAAGTATGTTGGCTTTAGTACTGCTGCTGCTTCATTGGCTGCATGTGAAGGGCCTGTGATTAAGACCATTCCTTATGTAGTACAGCCAGAAAATATAATCCCTGGCGTTGCTAATTACTATGCGACCACTATTGCCAATGGTTTTGATTTTGCCAGTATTTTGGTAAAAACCAGAGAAGGCAGGCCTATAAAAATTGAAAACAATACGGATGCTAAAGTTATGGGCAGTGCCAATGCACGTGTTCATGCATCTGTTTTGTCTTTATACGATAGTACTCGTTTGCAGGGTCCTTCGACTAATGGTGAATCTGTTGGTTGGGATACTTTGGATGCTGAGGTAAAAGCTAAGTTGAGTGCGTTAAAGAATTCTGGAAAACAGATTGCTTTATTGACGCAAACATATGCTAGTCCGTCTACATCTAGATTAATAGCTGATTTTGCTGAGGCTAATGGTAATGTAAATCATGTTACTTATGATGCTATTTCTGAAGATGCGGCATTGAATGCTTTTGAAGCTAAGTATGGTGAAAGAGCTTTAGCTGATTACGATTTTGAAAAAGCCGATGTCATTGTTTCTTTTGGAGCGGATTTCTTGACAGATTGGCAAGGTGGTGGCTTTGACGGTGGTTATGCAAAAGGACGTGTTCCCAGTCACGGTAAAATGTCCAGACATATTCAATTAGAAGCTAATATGTCTCTTACTGGGGCTAATGCAGATAAAAGAATTCCTTTGGCTCCATCCAAGCAAAAAGTTGCTTTGGCTAAGTTGTTTGGAAAACTGAATGGTAGTAATGTAGGAGGAGATATATCAGAGAGTTTGGATAAAGCTCTTGATGCAATTGCCAAGCAAATAGGTAAAGCAGGTTCTAATGCTGTTGTGGTAACAGGATTGGATGATGAGAATGCACAAGCTGTTGTTTTGGCAATCAATGAAATGTTGGGAAGTAAAGCTTTTGATATTTCCGCACCAAAATATACAAGACAGGGGAATGTAAAAGCAATCAATGCTTTAATTGCTGATATGAAGGCGGGGAAAGTTGGAGCTTTGATTACAGATGGTGTAAACCCAATGTATTCTTTACCAAATGCAGCTGATTTTGCAGAGGGAATTAAGAATGTAGAGTTGTCGATTGTTTTTTCTTCAAATAAAAATGAAACAACAGAAGTTGCTCAATATGTTGCAGCTTCATCACATTATTTAGAATCTTGGGGAGATGCCCAAGTAAAAAAAGGATATTATAGTCTAATGCAACCAACAATTAAAGAGTTGTTTGATACTAGGCAATTCCAGAGTGCATTGTTGCAATGGATGGGTAGCGATAAAAGCTATTACGATTATATAAAGGAAACTTGGAGTACTGATATTTTAGGTGAAAGTGAGTGGAACAAAACATTGCACGATGGTGTTTTTGTTGGTTCGGTAATTACTACAGAAGAAGAAGTTGTTGAAACTAGAATTGTAGAAGACGAGGAGGCAGTAACTATTGTGCCAATAGCTTCTGCAGTGCGTAGTTTGGCAAATGCAAGTAGTTCTGGTATGGAGCTTACATTGTATTCTAAAGTAGGTATGGGTGATGGACAGCAGGCAAGTAACCCTTGGCTGCAAGAATTCCCAGATCCTATCACTAGAGTTTCTTGGGATAACTATGTTACAGTTTCCAAGGCTGATGCAGAAGCACTAGGTTTAGTAAATGAAAATGTTGCCAATGGCGGTTTAGATGGTAGTTATGCTAAATTGACCGTGAACGGTGTTATTCTTGATAATGTTCCTGTTATTATTCAACCAGGCCAAGCTAAAGGTTCTTTGGGACTTTCTTTTGGATATGGTAAGGAAGTAGGGATGAAGAAGGAGATGCAGAATGGCGTAAATGCTTTTGCATTATACCAAGGATTTTCAAATACACAGACCGTAGTTATTGAAAAAACTGCTGGTATGCATGAATTTGCATGTGTACAACTACATAAAACCTTAATGGGTAGAGGAGATATCATTAAGGAAACAACATTAGAGATTTTTAATACAAAAGACCATAGCGAATGGAACCCAGTTCCACAAGTTTCTTTGAATCATAATGAGGTTCCAGCAACATCGGTTGATCTTTGGGATAGTTTTGATCGTTCTATAGGACATCATTTTAATCTTTCCATTGATTTAAATGCATGTACTGGATGTGGTGCCTGTGTTATTGCTTGCCATGCAGAGAACAATGTGCCTGTGGTTGGGAAAGCCGAAATACGTATGTCTAGGGACATGCACTGGTTGCGAATAGATAGGTATTATTCTTCGGAAGATACGTTTGCGGAAGATGACATGAAGAAAGAAGGTTTTGATGGCCTTACTGGAGATAAAGGTTCTTTGGGTGGTTTTGCTGAGTTGGAAGACCCATCTGAAAACCCTCAAGTAGCATTTCAGCCAGTAATGTGTCAGCACTGTAATCATGCGCCTTGCGAAACGGTTTGCCCAGTAGCGGCAACTTCGCATGGTAGACAAGGTCAAAACCATATGGCATATAACAGATGTGTGGGGACAAGATATTGTGCAAACAACTGCCCTTATAAAGTACGTCGTTTCAACTGGTTCTTGTATAGTAACAATGATGAGTTTGATTATAATATGAACAATGATTTGGGTAAAATGGTAATCAATCCAGATGTTGTTGTTCGTTCGCGTGGTGTAATGGAAAAATGTTCTTTTTGTATACAGGCAACACAAGCAGTTATTTTACAGGCAAAACGAGAAGGAAGAGAAGTTGTAAAAGGAGAGTTCAATGATGCAGTTGCATGTTCGGCAGCATGTAGCTCAGGAGCTATGCGTTTTGGAGATGTAAATGAGGAGGGAAGTGTAATTTCTGAATTGATAAAAGATGAAAGAGCATATCACCTATTGGAGCATGTGGGAACAAAACCAAATGTTGTTTACCAAGTTAAGGTAAGGAATACAAATGAGGCATAACAAAAAATAAAGCAAGTAACTATAACATAAATTATGGCGTCGCATTACGAAGCACCTATACGAAAACCCCTAGTTCTTGGAGACAAAGGCTACCATGATATAACCGTGGATATTGCAGCTCCTGTAGAAGGAAAGGCCAATAAATACTGGTGGATAGTATTTTCCATTGCATTGGCAGCATTCCTTTGGGGGATTGGTTGTATTGTATATACTGTATCCACTGGAATTGGTACATGGGGATTAAATAAAACTGTAGGCTGGGCCTGGGATATTACCAATTTTGTTTGGTGGGTAGGTATTGGTCATGCAGGAACATTGATTTCGGCAGTACTTTTGTTATTTAGACAAAAATGGAGAATGGCAATTAACCGTTCCGCGGAGGCCATGACTATTTTCTCGGTAATTCAGGCAGGATTATTTCCTATTATTCACATGGGACGTCCTTGGTTGGCGTACTGGACACTTCCTATTCCAAATCAGTTTGGATCTTTATGGGTGAACTTTAACTCTCCATTACTTTGGGATGTATTTGCAATTTCAACATATCTATCAGTTTCCTTAGTATTCTGGTGGACAGGGTTGTTGCCAGATTTTGCAATGATAAGAGACAGAGCGGTAAGACCTTTCCAAAAGAAAATATATAGTTTATTGAGTTTTGGATGGAGTGGTAGAGCAAAAGATTGGCAACGTTTTGAGGAAGTTTCCTTGGTATTGGCCGGTTTGGCAACACCTTTAGTGCTTTCTGTACACACTATTGTATCTTTTGATTTTGCTACAGCGGTAATACCAGGATGGCACACAACAATATTCCCTCCTTATTTTGTTGCAGGTGCTGTTTTCTCTGGATTTGCAATGGTGAACACCTTGCTTATTATCATGAGAAAGGTGAGTGGTCTAGAAGCATATATTACAATACAGCATATAGAATTAATGAACATTGTAATTATGATTACAGGTTCTATAGTTGGTTGTGCTTATATTACTGAGCTTTTTATGGCATGGTATTCAGGAGTGGAATATGAACAATATGCATTCTTAAATAGAGCTACAGGACCTTACTGGTGGGCATATTGGGCCATGATGAGTTGTAATGTGTTTTCTCCACAGCTTATGTGGTTCAAAAAACTTAGGACCAGTATCATGTTCTCTTTCTTTATTTCAATTGTGGTAAATATTGGGATGTGGTTTGAACGTTTTGTAATTATTGTGACGTCATTACACAGAGATTACCTACCTTCTTCATGGGCTATGTTTTCACCAACTTTTGTAGATATTGGAATATTTATAGGAACCATAGGATTCTTTTTTGTTCTTTTCTTATTGTATGCAAGAACATTCCCTGTAATTGCACAGGCAGAAGTGAAGACTATTTTGAAATCATCTGGAGAGCGATATAAGAAATTAAGAGAGGCCGGTAAGCCATTATATAAAATAGAAAAGATTGCTTCGGGTAAAAAGAAAGAAACTGCTACAAAACCATCTGATGGAGATTCGGACAATAAAGTCTCTAATCTGTTAGGTTCTATAGGATTGTTTGATGCTTCTAAGGATGTAGCTGATGATTTAAAGAAAATAAAAGGAGTTGGTCCAGAAATGGAAAAAACCTTGAATAAGATTGGAATATTCACTTTTGGTCAAGTCAGTAAAATGACTAAAAAGGAATATGACATACTGGATGCTATTATAGAAAAGTTTCCAGGTAGGGCACAAAGAGATGATTGGGCTGGACAAGCTAAAAAATTAAATAAGAAAAAATAATATGGCATCTAAGGTTATACAGGCGTTTTATAACGATGACGATGTGTTGATGCATGCCGTCAAAGAGGTAAAAGCAGCTAAATATCACATAGAAGAGATATTTTGCCCTTTTCCAGTTCACGGATTGGACAAGGCAATGGGACTTGCACCTACTAGAATTGCGATTGCTTCTTTTATATATGGATGTATTGGGTTTGTTGTATCAATAGTTATGATGAATTACATGATGATTAGTGATTGGCCTCAAGATATTGGTGGTAAGCCTAGTTTTAGTTATATAGAGAACATGCCGGCATTTGTGCCCATTATGTTTGAATTAACCGTCTTTTTTGCAGCACACTTAATGGTAATCACATTTTACTTAAGAAGTAGATTGTGGCCTTTTAAAGAAGCAGAAAACCCAGATGTTAGAACTACAGATGATCATTTTTTAATGGAAATAGAAGTTCATAACAATGAAAAAGAATTAAAGGAACTGTTGTTGAACACAGGTGCTGTAGAAATTAATTTCAGATAAGTAGTCATAAATATTATGAATAGTTTTAAGAAAATGGGATTGTTATTGGGGTTGGTTGTTCTTGTATCGGCATGTGCTGATAAGAACAGGCCAAATTATCAATATATGCCAGGCATGTATGAGCCTGTAGGGTATGAAACGTACAGAAAGGTAGATTTTTTACCAGGACAAATGGAAGCCATGCAACCTGTAGAAAATACCATCCCGAGGGGAATGATTCCATATAGTATTGAAAATACTCCTGAAGGAAAAGAATTGGCAATTTTGGCTGCCAGCCCATTAGATTCTTTGAACATTGAAAAGAACCTTGCTGTAGGTAAAGAATTGTACAATATATATTGCGCTTTATGTCATGGCACAAAAGGTGATGGTCAAGGGAACTTGGTAAAAAGAGAAAAAATATTGGGAGTCCCTACATATGCAGATGCAGCGAGAAATATTACCGTGGGAAGTTCATACCATACAATTTATTATGGATTAAATTCCATGGGTTCTTATGCTATTCAATTGAATCATAAAGAACGCTGGCAGGTTTCCGAATATGTTGTAAAATTGAGACAAGATTTAATAAAATAATACATAGACAATAGTAATATGTACACGTTTTCAAATAGATTAAAAATTGCTTCTTTCATCCTAATGGCTGTTGGATTGTTGGGTGTTGGTATTGGTTTTGTATCTGCACCAAGTACTGTAGAAGAAGCTAAAGCTACAATAGCGGCGCATGATGGTGGTCATGGAGAGGTTTCCCATGTAGCGGAAGCAACACACGCAGAAGCAGATGAGCACGATGTAGTGACGGCTGAACATGGAGAAGAACATGATGCTTCCCATGATGAGCATTTGTTGCACCAATTACAGAATAGACCTTGGTCGGCATTATATATCGCCGCCTTCTTTTTCTTTATGATAGCATTGGGTGTTTTGGCCTTTTATGCTGTTCAGCGAGCATCACAGGCGGGTTGGTCTCCAGTATTGTTTAGGGTAATGGAAGGGATTACAGCTTATTTGATTCCAGGAGGAATCATCATATTCATTATATTGGTCTTATCTGTTATGCACATGAACCATTTATTTGTTTGGATGGATTCAGATGTAGTGGCAGATGATAAGTTGTTGCAAGCAAAATCAGGATATTTAGACCCTACTTTCTTTTTGATTAGAGCTGCCTTCTTTTTAGGTGGGTGGATTCTATATCGAGAATTTTCTAGAAAGTTCTCTTTAGCTCAAGATGATTCTAATGACAATTCTAACTTCGTTAAGAATTTCAGAATCTCAGCTGCCTTTTTGGTATTCTATTTAATATCAGAATCTATTATGTCTTGGGATTGGATTATGAGTGTAGATCCACACTGGTTCAGTACATTATTTGGATGGTATGTGTTTGCCAGTATGTTTGTTTCTGGTATTACCGTTATTGCTTTGGTGACCATATACTTAAAATCTAAAGGATATTTAGAAGATGTAAATGATAGCCACATTCATGATTTGGCCAAGTTTATGTTTGGTATGAGTATCTTTTGGACATACTTATGGTTTTCACAATTTATGCTTATTTGGTATGCAAACATTCCAGAAGAAGTAACATATTTTGTGACTAGAATAGAAGATTATAGACTGCCTTTCTTCGGTATGGTAGCCATGAATTTTGTATTTCCAATATTATTGTTGATGAATAGTGATTACAAAAGAATCAACTGGTTTGTGGTAATGTCCGGGGTTGTAATTCTTTTAGGACATTATATAGATATTTTCAATATGATAATGCCAGCTACAGTTGGAGACCAGTGGGGGATTGGACTTCCTGAAATAAGTTCAGTATTGTTTTTTGCTGGATTATTTATTTTCTGGGTATTCAGGGCTTTAACAAAAGCACCTTTACAGCCCAAACGAAATCCTTTTATTGAGGAAAGTAAGCATTTTCATTATTAATTAAGTTTAAAGTATAATTACATACCATACGATGACTACATTATTAACATTAGCGGTTTTAATATTAGTGGCAATTGCAATTTGGCAAATGACCAAAATATTTGAATTGTCTCAAATTAATACCGAAAATTCTGAAGTAGCCAACGATTCTGATAACAAGACCAATGGTTATCTTTTGTTTGCTTTTTTAATATTTATTTATGGTATTACCATTTTCAGTTTTTATAAATATGGTAAATTCTTGTTGCCAGAATCAGCATCAGAACATGGAGTGGAATATGATAGCCTGATGTTGTGGTCCTTTGTCATCATATTTATTGTGCAAACGTTGACACAAGGTTTGTTGCATTATTTTGGATATAAGTATAGAGGTAAAAAAGGTAAAAAAGCATTGTTTTATGCAGATAATGACAGGCTAGAACTTATATGGACCATTATTCCCGTAATAGTTTTGTCTGGATTAATTTTATGGGGACTATATACATGGACAAACATAACGGACATAAATGATGATGATGACCCATTGATTGTTGAGCTGTATGCACAACAGTTTAATTGGACTGCTAGATATGGAGGGGATGATAATGTGTTGGGAAATGCAAACGTTAGAATGATAGATATTGATCGTGCAAATGTTTTAGGTTTGGATGAGTCTGATCCTAATGCCACTGATGATGTTATTGTTAAAGAACTTCATTTGCCAGTTGGCAGAAAGGTTAATTTTAAGTTCCGTTCACAAGATGTATTGCATTCAGCTTACATGCCACATTTTAGAGCACAAATGAACTGTGTGCCAGGTATGACAACAGAATTTTCTTTTATACCAATAATTACTACTGCGGATATGAGACTAAAGCCAGAGATAGTTGATAAGGTAGAAAGAACAAATAAGATTAGAGCAGAGAAAGCTGCAAATGGCGAACCTAATTCTGACCCATGGGAGTTTGATTTTCTTGTTCTTTGTAATAAAATTTGCGGAAAATCCCATTATAATATGCAAATGAAAATCATTGTTGAAACGGAAGATGAATATAATGAGTGGATAAAAGGTCAGCAGACATTTGGGCAAACAATGTCACCGGCAAAATAGGGTAGTTATAAAAATAATATAAAAAACAAACGTATATCTGATTATGTCAGCAATAGAACACGAAGACGAACACGTACATCATCATAAACAAACCTTTGTAACTAAATACATATTTAGTCAAGATCATAAGATGATTTCAAAGCAGTATATCATTACGGGTCTTTTTATGGGGGTTATAGGTATTGCCATGTCATTAATGTTTAGGATGCAACTGGCTTGGCCAGGGGAATCTTTTGCAATATTTGAGGCATTGCTTGGTGAAAAATGGGCTCCAGATGGTATAATGGATGCTGATATTTACTTGTCTTTGGTTACCATACACGGTACAATTATGGTTTTCTTTGTGCTTACTGCCGGTTTAAGCGGTACGTTTAGTAATCTTTTGATTCCATTACAGATAGGGGCAAGAGACATGGCTTCTGGGTTTTTAAACATGATATCCTATTGGTTGTTCTTTTTATCATCGGTAATTATGTTGTGTTCTTTATTTGTTGAAGCAGGTCCTGCATCTGCAGGTTGGACAATATATCCTCCACTTAGTGCATTGCCAATGGCACAAGGAGGTTCTGGAATGGGAATGACACTTTGGTTGGTATCCATGGCAATTTTTATTGCTTCATCTTTATTGGGCTCCTTAAATTATATTGTTACCGTTCTTAATTTAAGAACTAAAGGAATGTCCATGACAAGATTACCACTAACAATATGGACGTTTTTGGTTACGGCAATCATAGGGGTGGTTTCTTTTCCAGTTCTTTTGTCTGCAGCTTTGTTGTTGATTATGGATAGAAGTTTTGGAACATCTTTTTTCTTGTCGGATATTTTTATCCAAGGAGAAGTATTGCATTATCAAGGAGGTTCACCAGTATTGTTTGAACACTTATTTTGGTTTTTGGGTCACCCAGAGGTATATATTGTGATTTTACCAGCAATGGGTATTGTGTCAGAAATTATGGCGTGTAATGCACGTAAACCAATTTTTGGATATAGAGCAATGATTGCTTCTATTATAGCAATAGCATTTTTATCAACTATTGTTTGGGGTCACCATATGTTCGTTTCGGGCATGAATCCTTTCTTAGGTTCTGTATTTACATTTACAACTTTATTGATAGCAATTCCGTCGGCTGTTAAAGCCTTTAACTGGATTACCACGTTGTGGAAAGGAAATCTACAGTTAAATCCTGCAATGTTATTTTCTATTGGTTTTGTATCAACATTTATTTCTGGTGGATTAACTGGAATAATTTTAGGAGACAGTACGTTGGATATTAATGTGCACGATACTTATTTTGTAATTGCCCACTTCCACTTGGTGATGGGAATATCAGCATTGTATGGTTTGCTCGCTGGGATTTATCATTGGTTCCCAAAAATGTTCGAAGGTAGAATGATGAATAAAAATTTAGGATATATCCATTTCTGGATTACCGCAGTATGTGCGTATGGAGTATTTTTCCCCATGCATTTTGTAGGCATGGCGGGTGTGCCAAGACGTTATTATGAAAACACGGCATTTCCTTTATTTGATGAATTAACAGATGTGAACATACTAATCACCATTTTTGCATTAATAGCAGGTGCCGCACAATTAGTTTTCTTGTACAATTTTATCAGTAGCATTTTCTACGGTAAAAAAGGAGCTCAAAACCCATGGAAATCCAACACGTTGGAGTGGACGGCTCCACAAGAACACATTCATGGTAACTGGCCTGGTGAAATACCACATGTGCACAGATGGGCTTATGATTATAGTAAGACTTATGATAATGGGGAATATATTATACCAGGGCAAGATTTTGTTCCGCAGAATGTTCCTTTACAAGATAACGAAGAAGAGTTACAACATTAGCTTAAAAAAAACTATAAAGTTAAAGCCCATCTATTTTTTAGATGGGCTTTTTTATTGCCCCTTAGGATAAAATGGATAGTGTCACTTTTTTGTAATATATTTAGAAGTATAAACACGCTAAGACCATTAATTAAATCTATTAAAAATGAAAAAAAGAACTCTTTTGTTACTACTGACACTGTCAAGTTGCTATATATATGCCCAGAAAAAGCCAAAGATAAAAGGAAACAAAAATGTTGTAGAGGTTAGAGAATACTTACCTGCATTTAAGGCCATTCAATTAAATGATGACTTAGATATAACACTACAAAAATCGTCAGAAGAAAGTTATAATATTATTGCTGATGATAACCTTTTGGGTGTTTTAAAGTTTGAAGTTTTGGACAGTACTTTGGTCATAAGTTCGTTTTATAAAATTACGGCAAAGAAAAAATTAGAGATTACAGTAAATTATAAGGAATTAGAAGCCATTACACTTAGAGCTGGTAAAGTGAATGTAGAGAGTATGATTTCATCAGATAAGTTTTATGTAAATACTTATGGGTCATCTAAAATTGATTTGAATGTAAGTGCTGCTTTGTTAAACATTAATATGGAAGGAAACAGTTCAGGAAACCTCAATTTAGATAGCGATTCCCTTTCTGTATCCTTAAAAGATAAAATTAATGCGATTATATATTCTGTAGGTGAAACGGCTAGCATTGAAATGTTTAAAAATGCAACTGTTAAAATTGAAGGCACTACAGATAGTTTAAGCGTTAGACTAGTAGAGAACACCAGTTTTAAAGGGGCTAAATTTGAAGCTGCTAGCGCGCTCTTAAGCCTAGAAGGTTCTTCAACAGCTAGAATATATGCTTTTAAAGATTTTGAATTGGCATCTTGTGGTAATTCAAAAACCTATTTATTAGGCAATCCTAAAATTACAATCACCAAATTTTTGAATACATCAATATTGCGTAAGGAAGAGGATTAATTAGTAATAGATGCTGTAAGACAATGAAGATAGGAATCCAAAATTATGAGTATTCATAATAGGTAAAAACTATTCCCATTTTCCACTATCTTTGTTAGTGTATGAATGAAAATTTAGACCCATCAGCAGATAGTTTTTCCCAAGAAGAATTGGATATAGAAAAGGCATTACGCCCCATATCTTTTGATGATTTTACGGGTCAAGAACAAGTTCTTGAAAATTTAAAGGTTTTTGTACAAGCAGCCAACCTTAGAAATGAAGCTTTGGACCATACATTGTTCCATGGTCCTCCAGGATTGGGAAAGACCACTTTGGCACATATTTTAGCCAATGAATTGGGTGCTGGCATAAAAATAACTTCAGGGCCAGTATTGGATAAACCAGGAGATTTAGCGGGCCTATTGACCAATCTTGATGAGCGAGACGTTTTGTTTATTGATGAGATACATCGTCTAAGCCCTATTGTAGAGGAATACCTGTATTCTGCTATGGAAGATTATAGGATTGATATTATGATTGAGTCTGGCCCCAATGCGCGCTCTGTACAAATAAATCTTAATCCGTTTACGCTTATTGGAGCCACAACACGTTCTGGTCTGTTAACATCACCCATGCGGGCAAGATTTGGTATACAAAGTAGGTTGCAATATTATTCCACGGAATTGTTGTCCACTATTGTACAAAGAAGTGCTGATATTTTAAAAGTCACGATTACCAATGAAGCAGCTATTGAAATTGCTGGTAGAAGTAGGGGCACACCTAGAATATGCAATGCGCTTTTAAGAAGGGTAAGGGATTTTGCCCAAATAAAGGGAAATGGAAGTATAGATATGGAAATATCCAAGTACAGTTTAAAGGCATTGAATGTAGATGCGCATGGTCTGGATGAAATGGACAATAAAATCCTGGCCACTATTATTGATAAATTTAAAGGAGGCCCTGTTGGTATCACTACAATAGCAACCGCAGTATCTGAAAGCCCGGAAACCATAGAAGAGGTATATGAGCCTTTTTTAATTCAACAAGGTTTCATAATGCGAACGCCTAGGGGAAGAGAAGTAACAGATCTTGCTTATAAGCATTTGGGAAAAGTAAAAGGAGCTACACAAGGGGGGTTGTTTTGAAAAAAATTATTCTTTATAGAGAATTTTATTAATGTTAATTCTAAAAATGAATAGCGCAGAAAAAAATACGCAATCTATTAAAACCGAAGCTAAGCGCCTCGGTTTTTTGTCTTGTGGTATTTCCAAAGCTGAGTTTTTAGAGGAAGAAGCTCCAAGGTTGGAAAAATGGCTTAATAAGAATATGAATGGTGAAATGCAATACATGGAAAACCATTTTGACAAGCGTTTAGATCCAACCAAATTGGTAGAAGGTTCAAAATCTGTCATTTCCTTATTATTGAATTATTATCCAGAAGAGAAGCAAATTAAAAATACCTTTAAAGTATCTAAATATGCGTATGGCCAAGATTACCATCATATTATAAAAACTAAATTAAAACTGCTTCAAGAATTTGTCTCAGAAGAAATAGGAGAAGTAAATGGGCGTGCTTTTGTAGACTCGGCTCCTGTGTTGGACAAAGCTTGGGCAGCTAAAAGTGGTCTGGGTTGGGTAGGGAAACATAGCAACCTGCTTACGCAACAAGTAGGTTCTTTTTATTTTATAGCCGAATTGATTGTAGATTTAGAACTGGAATATGACAATCCCGTAACAGACCATTGTGGAACATGCACTGCTTGTATAGATGCCTGTCCTACAGAAGCCATTGTTGAACCTTATGTAGTTGATGGCGGTAAATGCATATCCTATTTTACCATTGAGCTTAAAAATGAAATTCCAAATGAGTTTAAAGGTAAGTTTGATGATTGGATGTTTGGTTGTGATGTGTGCCAAGATGTATGTCCGTGGAATCGGTTTTCAAAACCTCACAATGAACCTTTGTTTAATCCAAACCCAGAATTGTTGTCAATGACAAAAATGGATTGGGAGGAAATAACCGAAGATGTCTTTAAAAAAGTATTCCAGAAATCGGCTGTAAAACGCACTAAATTTTCTGGTTTAAAGCGTAATATCAATTTTTTAAAATAGAATATTCATTTAAGGGTATTGTCAAACCGAGAATACTCTTATTTTTGTTTAAATAAACTACACTATATGAGTAAGCAGAAAAAAAGACACGAAGCACTTATATATCACGCTAAGCCAAAGCCAGGAAAAATAGAGATTGTGCCTACAAAACCTTATGCTACGCAACGTGATTTGGCTTTGGCCTACTCTCCAGGTGTAGCGGAACCTTGTTTGGAAATAGCAAAAAATAAGGACGATGTCTATAAATATACAGCCAAGGGAAATCTTGTTGCCATAATTTCTAATGGTACGGCAGTATTGGGTTTGGGAGATATTGGTCCCGAAGCTTCAAAACCTGTAATGGAAGGTAAAGGGCTGTTGTTTAAAATTTTTGCAGATATAGACGGAATAGATATTGAGCTGGACACCAAGGACGTTGATAAGTTTGTTGAAACTGTAAAAACTATAGCGCCAACTTTTGGAGGCATTAACCTAGAAGATATAAAGGCCCCAGAAGCTTTTGAAATAGAACGCCGATTAAAGGAAGAACTGGATATTCCTGTGATGCATGATGACCAGCACGGTACTGCAATAATATCTGCAGCAGCACTTTTAAATGCTGTAGAGATTGCTGGTAAAAAAATGAACAAGGTTAAGATTGTAATCAGTGGTGCTGGTGCAGCTGCAATATCCTGTACAAGATTGTACAAAGCATTTGGAGCTAGTGGGGATAATATTGTAATGTTGGATAGCAAAGGGGTCATTAGAAAAGACAGAGAAAACCTTACTATAGAAAAAGCAGAGTTTGCATCAGACAGAAAGATTAACACATTGGATGAAGCAATGGTAAATGCAGATGTTTTTGTTGGACTTTCTGTAGCAGATGTAGTTACCCCAAAAATGTTGATTTCCATGGCGAAAGACCCAATTGTCTTTGCTATGGCCAATCCTGATCCAGAGATCAAATATGATTTGGCTGTTAAGACCAGAAAAGATATTATTATGGCCACTGGCCGTTCTGATCATCCTAACCAAGTGAATAATGTTCTTGGATTTCCTTTTATATTTAGAGGAGCTTTGGATGTAAGGGCAACGGCAATCAATGAAGAAATGAAAATGGCGGCTGTTAAGGCCTTGGCAGAACTCACTAGAGAACCAGTGCCAGAGCAGGTTAATGTTGCTTATGGGGAAACCAGACTTACTTTTGGGAAGGATTATATTATACCCAAACCGTTTGATCCTAGACTTATTTCTGAGATTCCACCTGCAATTGCAAAAGCAGCAATGGATAGTGGTGTAGCCAAACAACCCATTAAAAATTGGGATAAGTATAGAGAAGAGTTGTTGCAACGTTCAGGGAACGATAATAAGATGGTCCGTTTATTAATGAATAGAGCTAAGGTAAACCCTAAAAAAATTGTTTTTGCTGAAGCCGATCATCTGGATGTATTAAAGGCGGCACAGATTGTACACGAAGAAGGAATAGCCCAGCCTATATTATTGGGAAATAAAGAAATTATTTCTGAATTAAAGAAAGAGTTGGAGTTTGATGCTGATATTCCAATTGTTGACCCCAACGTAGCAGAATTTAAAGAAAGAAGAATTCATTATGCCACAAAGTATTGGGAATCCAGAAAAAGAAGCGGTACTACTTTGTATAATGCCAAAAGCAAAATGCGAGAGCGTAATTATTTTGGCGCTATGATGGTGTTGGAAGGTGATGCAGACGGAATGATATCTGGATACTCTAGAGCATATCCAACAGTAGTAAAACCTATTTTTGAAGTTATAGGACGGGCATCAAATGTAAAAAAGGTGTCGACCGTAAATATTATGATTACCTCTAGAGGACCTTTGTTTTTGGCAGATACATCTATAAACATAGACCCTACCGCGTCTGAACTTGCAGAAATTGCGCAAATGACTGCAAATGTAGCCACAACCTTTGGTTTTGACCCGGTTTTGGCTTTATTGTCCTATGCTAATTTTGGTTCGTCAACACATCCAAATTCAACAAAGGTAAGAGAGGCGGTAAGAATTTTACATCAATCAAACCCTAGTTTAAAAGTAGATGGCGAAATACAAATAGATTTTGCTTTGAACAAAGAATTGAGAGAGAGTCAGTTTCCTTTTTCAAAATTAAGTGGGAAACAGGTCAATACCTTGATTTTCCCTAATCTGGAATCGGCAAATATTACGTATAAATTATTGAAGGAATTAAATAAAGCAGACTCCATAGGCCCTATTATGGTTGGATTAAGAAAATCTGTGCATATTCTTCAATTGGGTGCAAGCGTGGATGAAATGGTGAATATGACTGCTGTTGCGGTCATAGATGCCCAAGAAAGGGAAAAAAGAAAAAAGTTTAAAGTTGCAAGCTTAAAACCCATAATTCAATAATCTCATGATCACTCATTTAAAAGGTAAGCTTGTAGAGAAAACCCCTACATATGTTGTTGTGGAATGTTCGGGTGTTGGCTATTTTGTCAATATTTCTTTGCACACATTTTCCAAGATAGGTGATGATGAAAACATTCAACTATTTACTCATTTACAAATAAAGGAAGATGCCCATACTTTATTTGGTTTTTCTGAAAAATCTGAAAGAGAAATATTTAGATTATTATTGTCTGTTTCTGGTATAGGTTCTAGCATTGCCAGAACCATGTTGTCCTCTTTGTCCCCTGCCCAAATCAGGAATGCTATTGCAATTGGTGATGCGCCTACAATACAGGGAATAAAAGGCATTGGGGCCAAGACAGCACAGCGTGTAATATTAGACCTAAAAGATAAGATTTTAAAAATCTACGATATTGATGAAGTTTCCTCTTCTCCAAACAATACAAATAAAGATGAAGCGTTATCTGCTTTAGAGGTTCTTGGTTTTGTAAGAAAACAGGCTGAAAAGGCCGTGGACAAGGTTTTAAGCCAGAACTCTGCACTAAGCGTTGAGGATATCATAAAACTTGCGCTTAAAAATTTGTAAGAAATTTGAAGACTGGGGCAAAACAATATCTTAAATCATTATTTAAGCTTTTTTTTCTATCCATTATTTTCCTAGGAGCTACGCAGATTGCTTTTGCTCAGGAAATTGATGAACAAGAAGTTGATTCCGTTAAAACAGGGTTTGCTCTAGGTAGAATTAAGCTGAACAATCCCAGTAGTATCATATCCAAATATATTTACGATCCAAATCTGGATAGTTATATTTATACAGAAAGCGTTGGGGATTTTGATATTAGTTATCCAATAATTATTACTCCGGACCAATATCAAGAGCTGGTTCAAAAAGAAAGTATGAAATCTTACTTTAAAGAAAAGATTGATGCTTTTTCTGGTAAAAAGGAGGGTAGTGAAGAAGCTCGTAAAAATCTTTTGCCTAATTTTTATATAAACAATAACTTCTTTGAATCAGTTTTTGGAGGAAATTCCATAGAGGTGATTCCGCAAGGTTCGGTCGCAATGGATCTTGGGGTTATTTGGCAAAAAAATGACAATCCAGCACTTTCCCCCAGAAACAGAACCAATCTATCATTTGATTTTGATCAGCGAATTAGTTTAAGCATGTTGGGAAAAATTGGAGAGCGGTTGCAAGTAACCGCAAATTACGATACTGAGGCTACGTTCGATTTTCAGAATTTAGTAAAATTGGATTATACCCCAACGGAAGATGATATCATTAGAAAAATTGAAGTAGGTAATGTGAACATGCCTCTTAATAGTTCGTTAATTACAGGGGCACAGAGTCTTTTTGGAATAAAAACACAATTGCAATTTGGGAAAACCACGGTTACCGCTGTATTCTCTGAACAACGTTCCCAAAATAGCACAGTGGTTGCCCAAGGCGGTGGTACGTTAAATGAATATTCACTTACTGCATTGGATTATGATGAGGACAAACACTTTTTTCTTTCTCAATACTTTAGGGATAATTATGACATTGCTTTAGAGAATTACCCATATATCAGAAGTCAAATACAAATAACACGTTTGGAAGTCTGGTCTACCAACCGTAGTCAACAAACATTAAATGTTAGGAATATTGTAGCTATTCAGGATTTGGGGGAAGCCAATGAAGAACAAACAAGAATAGGACAATTTAATGGTGACCCTGTAGGTTTTTTTAACATTTCTGGCGCTGGGAACCTTCCTAGAAACAATGCCAATGATTATGACCCAGAACAATTGGACAATGGTGGAGCGTTAACTTCTCAAATAAGAGATATTGCAACAGTTGAATCAGGGTTTAACGTTCCAGGATATGTTGTGAACCAGGGGTTTGATTATGCTATTCTAGAGAATGCAAGAAAACTGGAACAGGGAAGAGATTATCAATTTGACTCCCAGTTGGGGTATCTTTCCTTAAACCAGCGATTGAGCAATGATGAAGTGTTAGGGGTAGCTTTCCAATATACATACAATGGTGAAGTATATCAAGTTGGTGAATTTGCCAGTGGCGGTTTGGATGCAACAACTGTATCAGGGGGTGTAAACCCTATCATCAATAATAATACGTTGATATTAAAATTGTTGAAAAGTAATATTACCAGTGTTAGTGATCCTATTTGGAATTTAATGATGAAAAATATTTATTCCACTGGGGCTTTTCAATTGAGTCAAGAAGATTTTAAATTGAACATTCTTTATTCTGACCCAACTCCAAGAAATTATATAACCCCAGTAGATGAATCTCCGGGGGCAGGTTGGCCAGAAGGATTACAGGACAGGATTCTTTTGAATGTTTTTCACCTGGATAGATTAAATGCTTATAATGATGTGCAACCAGGTGGGGATGGATTTTTTGATTTCATCCCTGGAATTACTGTGGATACAAGGTCTGGGAGAATAATTTTCAGTAAAGTGGAACCTTTTGGGGAATATTTGTTTGGAGAACTTGGTGGTGGAACATATGATGTGGAAAATGACCAAGGCTACAATGCTAATCAACAGAAATATGTATTTAGAAACATGTATGTCCAAACAAAAGCTGCTTCGTTGGAAGATGCTGAGAAAAATAGATTTTTGATAAAGGGTAGATATAAATCTACAGGGAATAATGGTATTCCCATTGGTGCGTTTAATGTGCCACGTGGTTCTGTAAGAGTAACCGCTGGCGGCCGTCAGTTACAGGAAGGTATAGATTATACAGTGAACTATCAAGCGGGAACGGTTCAGATTTTAGATCCAAGTTTAGAAGCTTCAAACGTTCCAATTAATATTTCTGTGGAAAACAATGCAGTATTTGGCCAGCAAACAAGACGGTTTACGGGAATCAATATAGAGCATAAAGTCAATAAAAACTTTATGCTCGGGGCTACATTTATAAATTTGAACGAACGCCCTTTGACCCAAAAATCAAATTTTGGAATAGAACCCGTAAACAATACAATATTTGGCCTTAATGGTAATTTTTCAACCGAAGTGCCTTTTCTTACCCGTCTTGCAAATAAATTACCAAATATAGATACAGATATACCTTCCAATTTGTCCATGCGAGGTGAGATAGCTTGGTTAAAACCTAATTCACCTAAACATGCAAGTTTTCAAGGGGAAACAACGACCTATTTAGATGATTTTGAAGGAGCGCAAAGATTAATAGATATACGTTCTTCTTTAGGGTGGACAATGGCAAGTACTCCGTTAGAATTTACTCCAGGAGGACAGTTAGCGGGTAGTTCGCCAGAAGACCCTGCTAATTTAGAGAATGGTTATGGAAGGGCAAAAATGGCATGGTACACTATAGACCCTATATTTTTCACAAACCAACGACCAGGTGGGATAAGTGACAATGATATTTCTACCAATGCCACAAGAAGAATTTTTATTGACGAGGTTTTCCCTCAAGTAGATATTGCTCAAGGTCAGACTACAGTACAGAACACGTTAGATATAGCATACTATCCAAATTCTAAAGGACCTTATAACAATAATCCAGATTTTGATACTGAGCAACCACAAGAAAAATGGGGTGGAATTATGCGTTCATTGAGCAGTACCAACTTTGAGCGATCTAATGTGGAATTTGTTCAGTTTTGGATATTGGACCCTTATGTAGATGGAATAGCCACAAGTCCTGGAGAACTGGTATTTAACTTTGGAAACATATCTGAAGATATATTAAAAGATGGCAGAAAGCAATATGAAAATGGTCTTCCGGGAGTAAACAGTAATGATTTGGTGGCGTCTACTTCATGGGGAGAAGTGCCTTCTACGCAATCATTGGTATATGCTTTTGATGTAGATGAAGCCAGTAGGGCGTTGCAAGATATAGGATATGATGGATTGAACGATGAAGATGAATCTGTAATTTTTGATAATAATACAGGGAGTGACCCAGCTTTTGATAATTATCAATATTATTTAAACCGAGAAGGTGGAATATTAGAGCGTTATTTGGATTTTAACAATCCAGAAGGAAACTCGCCAGTTGCCGTTTCCAACACCAATAGAGGCTCAACCACTTTGCCTGATGTGGAAGATATTGATAGGGATCTAACTATGAATACAGTGAATAGTTATTTTGAATATAGAATTCCTATTAAGCCAAATACCACAATAAATGATCTATATGTTGCAGATATAAAAGAAGGGGTAACCCCTCAATTACCAAACGGATCTAGTTTAAACCGCAGATGGATACAGTATAAAATCCCTTTAAATGATTTTACCGATGCTGTTGGTGGAATCAATGACTTTAGGTCTATTAGTTTTATGAGAATGTACCTCACTGGGTTCACTAGTGATGTGGTGTTGCGTTTTGCAACCTTAGATTTGGTCAGTGGAGATTGGCGTACATATACCAAATCTTTGCAGCCCGATGTAGATAATGACCCCTCTGATGATGGTACTATAGTGGATGTAAATACGGTAAATATTGAAGAAAACGAAGGAAGAATACCTATCCCATATGTGTTGCCTCCTGGTGTAGCAAGAGAACAATTGAATAATAACAATACTATTATTCGTCAAAATGAACAATCACTTTCTTTTAAGATAGAAAATTTGGAATCAGAAGATTCAAGAGGTGTGTTCAAAAACGTGAATATGGACATTCGTCAATATAAGCGAATTAAAATGTTTATGCATGCTGAAAAACTTGTGGACTCTGATTATTCTGATGGTGAAACTCCTTTGATCGGTTTCCTAAGGATAGGAACAGATTTTTCAGAAAATTTTTATCAGATAGAAGTTCCATTACAGTTTACATCGTTTGGGGCTACTTCTGAAAATGAAATATGGCCAGATGTTAATGAATTGGATATTGATCTAGGGGATTTAAACAAAATAAAATCTTTGGGAATTGCCAACCAAAGCCTTAATCAAATTAATTTTTATGAAGTAATAGATGGCGAGGTCGTTTCTGTGTCAGAATTTGCGCCAAGAACACCGGGAGTGCTCAGGATTGGTCTTCGCGGTAATCCTTCATTGGGAAGTATAAGGAGTATGATGGTGGGGGTTAAAAATGCAGATAATCTACCAGCTAGGGGAGAAGTGTGGTTCAATGAACTTCGTTTGGCTGGTCTGGATAATAATGGCGGTTGGGCAGCAGTTGGTGCAATAGATGCCAATATTGCTGATTTCGCGAGTGTTTCTGCAACGGGAAATAAAAGCACATCAGGTTTTGGGTCTATAGATCAAATGCCAAATGAACGTGCTAGGGAAGATGTCATTTCATATGATGTGGTCACCAATTTAAATATTGGTCAGTTATTTCCTAAAAAATGGGGAATACAACTTCCATTTAATTTTGGGATTTCAGAGCAAGTAATCACTCCAGAATTTGACCCTGTATATGATGATTTAAAATTAGAAGATAGGATTGCAGCAGCAGATAATGCCCAGGATGCAGAAACTATAAAGAAACAAGCTGAAGATTATACAAAGAGAACCAGTATAAACTTTATTGGGGTAAGAAAAAATAGAGGAGAAGAAGCCGATGCCAATTTTTATGATATAGAAAATTTCACTTTTAATTATTCTTATAATGAAACAGACCATAGAGATTTTGAAATAGCAAATCTTAGAGATCAAAACGTGACTACTGGTTTTGTGTACAACCACAATTTTAAACCAGCAGAAGTTACTCCTTTTGCCAAAAAAGATTCCCTTTTTAATGGTAAGTATTGGCAATGGTTAAAAGATTTGAACTTTAATTTGTTGCCTACAAGTGTGTCTTTAAATTCCAATATCAATCGCTCGTTTAACCAACAACGTTTTAGAGATGTGTTGGAGCCAGGTGTAGAGGCATTGGAACTTCCGTTGTTACAGCAACGTAACTATTTGTTCAATTGGCAATATGCCCTTAATTACAGTTTAAGTAAATCACTCAGATTGAATCTTACGGCCAGTAATAATAATATAGTACGCAACTATTTTGGGGAAGAGACAGATGGGACGAGCAATATGGAAATTTTAAGAGATTTGGACCTATGGAACGGCTTCTTTGATATAGGCGAACCCAACAGGCATTCACAACAAATGCAGTTGAACTATGAATTGCCATTTAATAAAATACCGATTTTGGATTTTATCAATGCACAGTATACCTATACCAGTAATTTTGACTGGCAACGTGGGGGTGATGCACTTAGAGAAGTGGCAGGGGAAGACATTAACACCGTACAGAATGCCAATACCCATAATATAACAGCATCGTTGACTATGCAGCGTTTATATGACCTTATTGGACTAAAAAAGAGAAATGGCAAGGTCACAGCCAATAATGCACTAGTACGTAGAGATAAAGCAGGTAATGCAGCAAAAGGGAACAATCAAGGGAAAACCCAAAAAACCAGTGATGTTTTTAATACAATGGTGGATGTTTTGACCATGGTGAAAAGAGTCAATATCAATTACAGTGAAAACAATGGAAAGGTATTACCAGGATATACACAGTCCATTGGTTTTATAGGAACGGCAAGACCATCTATTGGTTTTGTGTTTGGAAGTCAGGCCGATGTCCGTTTTGAGGCAGCTAAAAACGGTTGGCTAACCGCTTTTCCTGAATTTAACGAGCAATATATAGAACGGACCAATACGCAGTTGAACATTACGGCAACTGTGCAACCTATTAGGGATCTTACAATAGATTTATCTGCGGATAGGCAATATTCCAATAGTTATCAAGAGAGTTTTCAGATAAGTGATTCGGGTAATGGTCAATTTGAATATGAAAACCTTTTGGGCAATAATTTTGGCAACTTCAGTATTTCAACCATGATGATAGGTACTGCTTTTAATAAAAGTGATGAATTTACTTCAGAAACGTTCAATACTTTCAAACAAAACAGAATAACAATAGCAAATAGAATAGTATCAGATAGAAATCAAAACACAGGTAATCTGGATGCAGATGGTTTTCCAGAGCGTTATAGTAAAACACATCAAGATGTATTATTGCCTGCTTTCTTTGCCGCTTATACTGGAAAGGATGTGAATAGAGTGAATTTAGATGCGTTTAGAGGTATTCCAATTCCAAATTGGAACATAAAGTACACTGGATTAATGAAAAATAAATGGTTTAAAAAGAAATTTAAACGTTTTTCATTAGGGCATGGATATAGGGCTTCATATAGTATCAATTCATTCCAAACCAATTTGGAAAAGCAAAATGGGATTATCAACCAAGAAAATCAGGATTTTTTACCGGACAATATTATAAATAATGTAGTGCTTACAGATCAGTTCAATCCATTGATCAGATTAGATTTTGAAATGCAGAGTTCTCTTAGTATTTTGGCAGAGGTGCGTTCTGATAGAGCTTTATCATTAAGTTTTGACAATAATTTAATGACGGAAATTAAGGGTAAAGAGTATACACTTGGGTTGGGCTATCGTTTTAAAGATGTGAAATTTGTAACTAATATAGGTGGAGAGAAACAGCGTTTACAAGGGGATTTAAATCTAAAAATGGATGTAACCCTAAGAGATAATCTTACTATAATTAGAAATTTAGATATAGATAATAACCAAATTACCTCTGGGCAGAATTTATTTTCTTTAAAGTTCACTGCGGATTATGCCCTTACCAAAAGCCTGAATGCGTTGTTCTTTTATGATCATTCTTTTTCAAAATTTGCTGTATCTACAGCTTTCCCGCAAACTACAATTAATACAGGCTTTACCATTAGATACAACTTTGGAAATTAGCCTAATTATATTTTTCTTTAAAATGTTAAGCTAAATAAAAATAGACAGTATTGGTTTAGTCAACAATTAGGTCATTATTTTGTCAACTATTTTTTTTGAAAACCGATGGATAATCCGTTACATTTGTTGCAACATCAAATTAAAAGAGAATGAATATACCATCAGAGTTAAAATATACAAAAGATCATGAATGGATCAGTATAGAAGGTAACGTTGCAACTGTAGGAATTACAGATTTTGCACAAAGTGAACTGGGAGATATAGTATATGTAGAAGTTGAAACTTTGGACGAAACCTTGGATAAAGATGAAATTTTCGGGTCTGTTGAAGCTGTAAAAACAGTATCGGATTTATTTTTGCCATTAACAGGAGAAATAATTGCGTTTAATGAAGATTTGGAGGATGAGCCAGAAAAAGTAAATGCAGATCCATATGGTGATGGATGGATGATAAAAATTAAAATAAGTGATGCATCAGAAGTTGAAGCATTAATGAGTGATGCAGATTACAAAGAATTGATAGGTGCTTAAAAAGCATATTTTCACTATTGCATTTATAAGCTGGTTGGTGTTCATCACATTGCTCAGCTTATCTTCTTTTTCAGGGGTGAACATAGATGATTCTTGGATACAGATTCCACACATGGACAAAATAGTCCATTTTACATTTTATTTGGGAGTATCCGTATTAGGATGTCTTTTTTTAAGAGAAATAACCAAAGGTGAAATAAGTATAAGGAAAGCCATGGTTTTTGCAACTGTTTTTGCTATTGTTTATGGTATAGTTATTGAGGTGTTACAATTAAAGTTCACTCAAAATAGGCAAGGTGATGTATTGGATGCATTGGCCAATAGCATAGGTGCTTTTATGGGAGTTGGAATGATAAAAATCATGTTTTCCAAAAAAATGCCGTTAAAATGGAGTGATTAGTTGTTTTGTTGGGAAATAAATAATTAAATTAGCGAACATTAAAACTTAATAGATATGGAACTAAAGAAAAGTCCAGAAGCCGATTTAAGAGGAAATAGTGGATTATATTTTGTAATCGGTCTAGCAGTAGTGATGCTGTTAATTTGGAGATCCTTGGAGTGGAAAACTTATGATAAGGAAAATATATATGATACGTCTTTGAACGTAGAAGATCAATTGGATGAAGAGGTTCCAATGACAGAACAGATAAAAACACCACCACCACCACCACCACCTGCAGCTCCAGAAATCATTGAAGTTGTTGAAGATGAGGAAGAAGTGGAAGAAACGGTTATAGAATCTACAGAAACAAGTCAAGAAGAAGAAATTGTTGAAGTGGAAGATGTAGCAGTGGATGAAGAATATGAGGACGTTGATGTACCTTTCGCAGTAATTGAAAACGTACCTGTCTATCCTGGTTGTGAAGGAGCCAGTGATAAAAGAAAATGTTTTAATGAAATGATGAATAAACATATTCGTAAAAACTTCCGTTACCCAGAAATAGCTCAAGAAATGGGAGTTCAAGGAAGGGTAAGTGTAATGTTTACCATTCAAAAAGACGGTAGTATAGGTAATATTAGATATCGTGGTCCGGATAAGAATTTAGAGAAAGAAGCATTGAGAATTATTAAAAAGCTTCCAAGAATGACACCTGGAAAACAAAGAGGTAGAGCGGTAAGAGTTCCGTTTAGTATTCCAATTACTTTTAAGTTGCAATAAATTGTCGTTTTCGTGAAAGGAAATGCGATTCAAGTATAAATCAAAAAAAAACTCTGAGCCTAGGCTCAGAGTTTTTTTTGATTTTAGATGTGATGTTGATACTATAATTAAATATTTTAGAGCAAATAAATGTTGCTTTTTTAAACTCTTATAAAAGAATCCCAAAATTTGTTCAGAAGAAATGAATCCACCTCTAAGAGTGTCATTATATGGGGCTGTTATGGAAGTATTGACTTGTACTTGCTGTAATGTTTTACCAGCATCAATATCTACCTGTACTTTAGTTTTAATGTCTTCTAACATGGCTACATAAGTTTGTAGTTCTTTTTTATTGGATGCGCTTCCATGACCAGGGATAATTTTGGTATCATCATT
>Ga0256845_1000171_pt1 | contig 60196 bp, 57 predicted proteins | sample RiftiametaG_FD_189101 | JGI IMG/M metagenome (GOLD analysis project Ga0256845, IMG submission 189101) | Tube worm associated microbial communities from hydrothermal vent at the East Pacific Rise, Pacific Ocean - Riftia | ecosystem: Host-associated > Annelida > Integument > Unclassified ...
CTTGTTCTTTAAGTCGTTGAAACTCTTTGATGAGGTAGAGTTTAAATGTTGGGCTAATTGCAGAGCAAAATTCAAAAGCAATATCCTTATGAGCGTAAGTTCCACCATACCGGCCACTTTTAACAACCATTCCCCTTGCTTTTGATTTTGCAATATCCGTTAATGAAATATAATCATCATAATTTGTTTGAAACAGAAATGCCTTTTACTTCAATTTTCCTATTCTTTTTGTTCATTTATCAAATCCTGACTATTAATTAAATCACCATTATACTACTTAAATAAGTAGCTTTTATATGGAGGTTAATCCCACTTTTTCGAGTTTAATCCTTTTCCTGCATAGCGATTAATTTCACTTGTTCAAACATAAAATCCAACGCTTTATGGTCAGTAAATGCCCTTAAACACTGTTGCCTAAATTCTTGCTCGGTGGCTTGTTCTTTGGCACAAATAAATGCCCAGGGTAATACTAGAGTATCTTTAATTAAATCAGCTACATCAAATACCAAAGCGCCGCGCCTAGTTTTACCATGCATTACCGCAAAACCATGTGGTATGCCTAACACCCATAGTGTGGTTGCGGCTAATCCATACGCTAAGTAGTTGCCGTGATTTAAAAAGTCATTGGCTAAATCGGTATTTTCTCGTTCTCTGACAAAGCTTTGTTGTTTGGTATTAGTTGCGGCAATTTTATAAAGCTGTTTGGTTAACTGTGCTTCTATTTGTAATAGTTTGCCAACGTTGTAAGCATTTTCTATTTTTGATGCCATATTGATTAGTGCTTTAGATATTTTTTCATTTTTAAAATCAAAGCCTTCTAACTTAAGATCGCGATCTTTTGCCCAAACCTTTTGCATAAACTGAATTCTAGCCAGTTGTAATTTTTTGGCGGCTTGTAAACGTTTTGCGTCATCAAACCAAAATGACATCCAACCTTGAATGTATTCTGTCGGCCGGTATTCACTTTGTGGGCTAAGCCACTCGATTTCATTTGCGGCAATTAGTGGTGTTGCTCCGCCACCACAAAAACCAACCATAACCCCCGCTTGTGCTAACATTCTCATGGCTGCTTGGGTAATTGAAGTGCCTGTACCCAATAAAATACAGGTGGTATTGGCTATTGGAATATTCCAATATTGATTTTCTGTTTTTGTTGTATGAGAGGCCGCTTCGGTTAAATAGAGGACTCGGCCATTTTTTTGCATTACCCGGCACATTTCCAGATAATAAATATTGGCGCGTTTTGAATGAAGAATGGCTTTTAGATCGGTCAATTGTTCCATTTGATGATTTTCTCCTTACCATTGTTGTAATGACTATACCAATGATTGTTGGTAAATAGTACTTTTTCTTGGCACGGCAAGTATAAATATAATATGCTATAAAGTGACCGAATATTGTCATCTTTTAATCCAAACACCGCAATCCAATATCAGTCGAGCCATGCGTCATTTAAATCCAGACCAGTATCTTTACCATCAAGCCCCTGCTCTTTTACCCAATTTGCAAAAGCCCAAACATCGCTGTAAAGGTCTTTATAAGAAGCCTCATGGCAAAGGTAAGTGATGGTCAACTCTTCACAAAATAAGTTCCTTTTTCCCGTTCAGTTTTAGCTGCGTCTCGGTACGGATCGAGTAATTTTTGAAGTGCTGTCATCAATCTATCGTAATGAACTTGGGGGAGAACAAGCCATTGCTCCATCCCTCAAACCAGTTCCAGCCATTTATCGGCAAGTTCATATTTACGGGATTTGTTGGCGTTGCCATGTTGGGTTATAAAATCGTTATCAACCCATTTTTTACATAAATTTAATGCTGTCCGTATATGGATATTTAATAACTCTGCGATCTCGCGGGTGGTGATATATTTGCTTTTTGTGAACAGGCTCAAGACCTGTTTTTGCCTTTGATCAAGTTCACGCAAAAGTACGCTATGATCTGTTTTCTCATCCTTGGCTGCCTCACTTGCTTTTAAGCGTACATTGGCAAATGCATCAGCCATACCCTCACAGAAATACACAATCCATCCGGTAATATCAGCCTGCTCACGACCCATATAATAGTTGTGAGATTCACCAACAGTCAGGGCATTGTAATAAGCTTGTAAATTCGTTGCGTAATATTCTTCGAGAGAATAAATGCCTTTTAAGCCATAGCCTGATTTGTGTAATACCCAATTCGTGAGTAATCGAGCCGTTCGCCCGTTACCGTCATAATATGGATGGATTGTGGCGAATTGGTAATGCGCAATAGCGGCAATAATGGGCACAGGTAATTCCGCTTTGCTGACTTCATCATTGATCCAGTCAATCAAGTTAAGCATGAGGAGTGATACATCTTTAGCTTCCGGCGGCATATAAACAATAGAGCCACTTCCGCTATCTTTAATCACGTTTTGACCATCACGATACGGCGAAGAACGCTCTTTGCCATCCATCACTAATCCGTGCAGAGTTTGAATATCAGGTTCAGAAATCTGCGCGGCTTTAGATTTTATGAGCGTGTCAAGAAAATCTAAAGCTTGATAATAATCTTTAACCTCTCTTTCATCGTGCTCTCGATTGGGGAATGTACCTCCATGAAGCACATCTTCCACCTGCTCTTGTGTCAGACGGTTGCCTTCGATCTGCGTAGAATAATGTGTGGATATAAGGCGTGCGGACTCGCGTAAAGAGGTCAGAACAGGTACCGTTATCGGCAAGCTGGAAACCGCCTGACGAGAGGCCTCAATATCCATCAATAATTTTGTGAGCGCCGCTGTGATTTGAAAATTAGGTGTAAATACCATTGAATAAACCTTACGTTTATGATGGTTTCCATACTAGCAAGCATTCGCACAAACTTCCAATAAACTTCCAATAAACTTCACATCTTATATTACATCCAATCCGCGCAGGGTTAGTCATGATTAAACTGAATAACGATCAGGACAGTTGAATAATATTGCATGGGTTAGGGTCTGTTGATCTTTCATATTTCAACACTGCCGAGGTGCTTTTTGTGCCTAACGAGGCAGAAGAAGCGCTGTTTAGCGATTCTAAATGAGCGACTGATAACGAAGTGAGGTGAAAAAAGCACCCGGCCCTTCGGGTTGTGGTTAAAATATCGCCACTTGTTGTTGCTCCTCACTCATTTGGAATAACCAAACTACACTCGTCGCGCCTAAATTGGCGATATTTTAGCCGCAACAGTGATGAAATATGAAAGATCAACAGACCCTAGTGTACTTTCATGCCACGAGTAGAAATAATAGAATTTGAAAACCATGGAAGAAACGGTAGAATGGTTTGGAATGATCACACAAACTCAACAGCCAACTCCGAGACCGAGGCACACTATCCCGAGTAGCTACCTCATTATAAATATTTTGAAAACGGCGAACCTTTTGAAACCTCTGTATTTTTACACCATCTAGGAGCGTCGTACTTATCATTATCTAAGTACCGACGAACTTTGATGCCGTATGTATTATCCACTATTATTTTTTTGATTTTGTAAGGTTTCCCGTTGGCGTGCATCACAATTGCCGATAAATCAATCGCTTTTTCGTAACCTGTATTTTTATTTTCATCGGTTACTATCATAACTCTCGGCAACTGGTTACTCTGCAAAGGTTTAGTTAACACAATGGCCAATTCCCCGGTTATCATTTCAACCAAACTGCCCACTGGAAAAACCCGCATCCATTCAACGAAACGATCAACTAGATAACTGTCGAATTTCTTGCCTTTCTCCTTATTTAATATATTGAATGCAAACCCGGGTTCTTTGGCTTTGTTATAAGCACGGTCGCTAGTAACAGCATCATAAACATCGATAATTGATATAATTTTGGCATATCGGGAAACACGATTTTTGGGAATATGGCGAGGATAACCGTTGCCATCTTCTCTCTCATGATGAGAAAGAGCCACTTCCTTGACTATTTCACTCAACCCTTCTACTTGGGAAAGTAATCGAAAACTCCTTGTAGGATGATTTTTGATTACCATCGCCTCATCCCTAGTCAGTTTTCCATTTTTGTTCATAATTTTAGATGGCATCCTACTTTTGCCAATATCGTACAACATACCGCTTAACCCCAGCGCTCGAACCTGCTCTGGACTCATACCTAAAGACAATCCAAAAGTAATAGCCAACACAGAAACTCTAACGCAATGTTCAGTTGTATAATGAATACCATGTTTGTCATTAATTGCGAGCAATAGAGCATCAGGAAAACGGTTGGCGCTATTAATACAACTGACAACCGATGCTTCCACATCTTTTAAATCGATTTCCTTGCCTTGTGTCACTTTGTCCATCAGTTCTTTGAAAAATATTGTTGCCCCATCTAAACATTGGTATGCAACCGAAAGTTCTTCGGCTAATTTTATCTCATCAGGAATTTTATCTTCTTCAACCTCTATAAATTCACCAGCATCGCCCAAATGAATTTCATAGTCTTCTTCAGTTTTAAAATCGACATAAACCTCACGACATTCCTTCACCAACAGATCTAACTGTTGTTGGTTTTCAATTGGAAACCCCTGGAAAATAAATGGAGAATCTTTCCAGTCTTTATCTAGTTTTGCCACATACATGCCAATTTTGAGCTTGTTGACTCTCATTTTGACACGCTTTAAATAAGTATATTTCATCCTTTTAATGATTTCCCGTAGAAGTCTATGTACGCTCAGTCACTTCTAACAAATGGTAACCAAACTGTGTTTTCACCGGCCCATGAACGACTCCCACTTCACCTTTAAAACAAACTTCGTCAAATTCTGGCACCATAGCACCGGGAGCGAAAGAACCGAGATCACCGCCACTACTGCCTGATGGGCAAGATGAATGTTGCTTGGCAATCTCAGCAAATTCCGTACCACCACTAATTTGTTGTTTCAATTCATTGCATTTTTCTTCTGTATCGACCAATATGTGCCGCGCTGTTGCTGTTACCATTTTATTCTCCAATTCTTTAGTGATGTATAATTTGCCAGTAATTGCCTGAATTCGTATAATGAACGCATCACACTCTAATAGATTATCCAGTCTAACAAAAAAGTCAGCTTATGAACAAACATCTCATCATCCCCTGCCCCACTTGTAAAAAAAGCCAACGCTGGGCCGAGTGTGGCGATCACAAGCCTTTTTGCTGTAAACGATGCCAACTAATTGATCTTGGCGAATGGGCAAATGAGAATCATACGATTGCTGGTCAATCAGTTATGCCTCCTGATAATACTAGTCAGCATGACTAGTATTGATAAGCGCATATAGTTTTTTTACCCAGAGATGAAATTTTCGATCCGTTATAAAATACTGTTCATTTTCTTTATATACCACATCTGTTTTGATTAAAGCTTTTAATGACGCTAACAATGTTTGTTTATTAGTCCCTAAATCACTTAATACGTCCTTATAGAACAGTTTCATACCGTTATGTATCGCAATTGCCTTTAACGCTGTTTTTTGAGATTTTGTTAGGCTTTCAAATACCATACGGTATTCACCATCACTTTGCTTCACCATTTTATTTACAACTTGATTAACCATGTGAGAATCGATTTTACCCTCAATATAATAGAAGTTATAGCAAGCTTGTTGAAGCAATTTGGATTCACCTGCCACAATTCCTTCCAACTCAATAAACGCGTCATAGCTCAACCTTCCATCCAATTGACTGTTGGCAAATTTATAGAAATCACCTGCATCTATAGCCGTTAGCTCAATTCCCGTTGCCATAGAATAAAGCGCTTTTCTTTGACCTGTAAAAAGTCCTGTCAATATGTGCTGCTTCGAACCTGAAAATATATAACTAATCTTAGTGTGGTTTTGGATGTGCTTACGAATAATAGCATCTATCTGCTTATCTTTAATTTCCGTAATTTGTTGAAACTCATCGAATGCAACGACGATCGTTATATCTTTTTCAATGGCATATTGCATTAACCCTTTAAATGTATCATCAATCAATTCATCAAAATCTCTACTAGCCAAGGTAGGAGCAAATGAAGCAGCACCCGATTCATCAAGTGACATACTAAAATGAACCTTCTTAAAATATTTTATTAGATTTTGAGAGGCCGTCTTAATCGAGAACTTCATTGATTCGGCTGCGGCCTTATAAAACAACTTGGCAAAATCATTGGCTTCCAAGATCTCAAACAAGTCTACGTAAACAGTCATAAAACGTTTCTTGGGGAGATGGTGAGAAAAGAACTGTTTTATTAAAGACGACTTACCAAATCGACGCTTTGAGTATAAGAGAACATTATTGCCATCACCGCACAACTGTTTCAGCTCTTTCAGCTCTTTCTTTCTTCCACAGAATGACGAGCCTACAGCAAAATTTTCAAATATAAATGGATTGGACATTAAATAATATTCTTATATTTATGGATAATACGATTAGTATATGCCAATTGGTAAAAAACTACCAGTAAACAAAATATTTTACTGATAGTTGTTTACTGACGGGGATTAGCCTTTTCAAATTCAACCCGTTCCGTATTCGCCTACATCAGCATAGTATTTGACATACTAACAAAGCACGAAGTGTCTTATTGATCGTTAATATAAGGATGTTCTATCCTCGTACTCCTTCCACCTATAATGACATTTTTGAGATCTGTTCTATTATCAACTGCAATGATTGATTGCCCCTAAACTCATTGATATCCAATTTATATACAATATGAATGAAATCATCTTGCTCAAGTTCTAGCCCATCCTCAAAGAAAAAATGGATCCCATCAACCCGTAAATCACCTTTGGCTAAAACCAGCTTTAAATGCTTTTCGCCTACGATCCGTTGACTGACCACTTTGAACTGATCATCGAATAAAGGTTCAGGAAACCCCTGCCCCCATGGACCAGCCGCTCTCAATTGACCGGCAAATTTCATGGTCATGTTTGGCTCGGGCAAATCGGCATCCGTTAGAATTTCGTCAGATATTTTATCACCGGCCAATAACTCATCCGTACAATGATGAAACTCTTCGGCAAATTGTTGAAAGTTTTTTTCTTTCAAGGACAAACCTGCCGCCATCGCATGTCCACCAAATTTTTTAATCAGATCAGGAAAGCGACTGTCGACCAACGCAAGCACATCGCGAATATGTACACCGGAAACAGAACGAGCCGAACCTTTTACCATGGCGATACCATCGCTATCATCTTTGGCAAACACAATCACCGGACGATTGATTTTTTCTTTAACTCTTGACGCCAAGATACCGATCACACCCTGATGCCATTTTGGGTCGTATAAACACAAGGTAGTTGGTCTTTTTTCAGCTTCGTCGAATTTATTATTTTGAGAAAAATACTCCGCTAAATCCTGATTGGCTTGTTGCAACATTTCTTGTTCAATATTTCTTCGTTGGCGGTTGAGGTTGTCTAATTGAGCAGCTAATCTTGTTGCTTCACTTTCTGATTTGGCTAATAAACAATTAATACCAATTGACATATCCTCCAATCGACCTGCGGCATTCAAACGTGGACCAAGAGCAAAGCCTAAATCCGACGCTTGACATTGATGTGGCTGTTTCTTGGCAACCTCTAATAAGGCCTTAATTCCAAAACAAGCACGACCACTTCTGATCCGGCGAAGGCCTTGTTCTACTAAAATCCGATTATTTTTATCTAAAATCACCACATCAGCAACGGTACCCAAAGCAACCAAATCCAATAAGTCCGCTAAATTTGGCTCATCGATGACTAGTTGTTCAAACCATCCCTTGGCTCTCATCAAACTTCTTAGACTCAGCATTAAGTAAAATGCGACTCCCACTCCGGCCAGATTTTTACTGGAAAAATCATCTTGTGGTTGATTAGGATTAACAATCACTAACGCATCAGGCAGAGTCTCAGCGGCTAAATGATGATCAGTAATAATAACCGGGATATTAAGTTCATTGGCCTTTATAACGCCTTGGTGATTAGCAATTCCATTATCGACGGTGATAATCAAATCTGGTTTTTGTAGAGCCGCTTCTTCCACCAACTTAACAGAAAGTCCGTAACCAAACTTAAATCGATCAGGCACTAAAAAATCAACCTGCTTTGCCCCCATTAAGGTGAGTGCCTTGACCATCAAAGTCGAACTAGTCGCACCATCCGCATCGAAATCACCGATGATTAAAATCCGTTGGTTTTCTTTAATTGCCTGAAAAATAAACTCGCTAGCTTTGTCAGCATTGAGTAGATTACTTGGTGGAATTAATCCAGCCAGCCCATAATCAAGTTCTGATTTTGAACGGATCCCTCTAGACAAAAATATTTGTTGCAGTTTTTCAGGATAGCCCTTTAATTCAGATTTAACTGTGATTTCGTTTGTTTCATCAGAATATATTGAATGTCGATGGCTAATGTTTTTTTTGATCAAATCGATTCCCTTTTTTCAATAGTCTCTAGCTATTTAAAAATATCAAAGATTTTTTGCCACCTAGTTTTTTCTTGGCAAATTTTTAAAATTTTATCTTGAGTAATAAACTGAACATCCCCAACTTGCCCTTTGAATTTATTGAAATATTTTTCTAAATTCTGGCTGAAATCAATTATTTCGTTATTTGTCATTACCACAATAAAAATTCTTGGTGGCAAATCACCATCCGTTAAAATCATTCTAATAAAATCTTTAATCGTTTTAGTCTTTATGCCACTTTTTTGAAAAAATAATGCCAACGATACGTTAGATAAAAAGATTGGACTAATCTTCTTTAATGGCTCAAACGGAAGGTATGGCTTATTTTTAGTATCGCCCCAAAAATGTACATTCACAATCATTTCAGCCGGAACAGTGGTAAGCCCTTGATAGTCCATCATTTGTTTGATTAACATTTGAATTTCAGTGGCTAGTTTATCCCAAAATATTCCATCATTTCCCGGATAAGAAAAACCAAACATATCTTTACCTATGTATTCTTCAAAACTATTTTGACTTAATTCCACCGTTTTCTTACTGGTGTACAACCATTGATAATCATCCAATAGATAAAAACACTCATCGTCGCCCATTAGTTGTTGATTAATTTGAGCAATAATCCTGATTACATCTTCTTTGCTAAATTCTAATGGGGATTGCCCCCATAAATAAGCCCCACGATGAGTCATTTGCATCATGACCGGATCGCAACAAACAACGGTTTGAACATCATCGCCAATATCAAATTGAAGTGCTCTTAATTTATTCCAGGGAAGTTTTTTATCACCAAAACCAATTTCTTTGCAAAATTCTTGTTGCCAATCGTTTACTAGATCTTGACGGTTAATTTTATCTTGATATTTTTTGATTGAATCAATTGATAACAGTTGTTGACACGATAGTTCCGGAAAATAAAAATGAATGGTTGATTTAGGAGATGGTTCGAGTCGCATAATCAACTAACCGAAGTGTTTGCGAGTTTGAAACACATCATCTGAAAATTGTACACCATTTGATTTCATCAATCGTTTAACTAAAAAATCATACAGCCAAGAGTTATGATCCCGCACTTGATTAATAAAAGGTACAACCGATTCGTCAAGTAAATCATTAGCCACAAGGTTTTTTGAAGAGATAATGGGCATCACACCGGGAAGTGGGTAATCAGACGCGTATAAAAGTCTGGAGTGCCAATTTTGGTTTTCCACAATTTGTTTTACTTCTTTTATTTCTCGATTGATTAGGTTAATTGCGGATATATCGGCCAAACAATTAGTTTGATAATTGGAATCGTTCATTAACCGGGAAAAAAGATCAAAATTAGATTTATACGATGCTTTTTTGTTGTCTAAATCCTGATTACTACCAAGCGATGCGCAATGAGCCACAATCACTTTAACCCCATGATCGAGGGCTCTACGAAGCAGTAGCGGATTAGATAGTTTTTGTAACTCTTCACTATGTACTGCTTTTTCATCACCCGCATGGCTCAAAAGAGGTAGCTCTAACTCAACCAATTTCTGATAATAACGGTCACAACGAAGCGATGATGGATCGATATTCATCGCGGGCGGTAACCATTTTACGGCTTTGGCGCCATGGGCCTTGCACCATTCTAATTGTTCAATTGCATCAGCCCGATAAGGATGAACCGAGGCTATCCACTCGAAACTTTTATGAGCTTTAGCAACTCTAGCGGCGTATTCATTAGGAATATAAAAGGTTGAACTGGCTGGCTTGGCATTTCCTTTATTATCGTATTGATAATCAAATGCTAACAACATAAAACGGATCCCGTCAGGCAGTTGTGCCATTGTTTTATTGATATTTTCCAGAAACAGACGATCAGCTTTGTCCGCTTCTAAAATACAGGCAGCGTCAAGATAAAAAGCATATTGAAGTTTTTGAATGGGGGATAACCAAGAAGACATATCCGGATTTAGCCACGCACCGGTCGCTAAATCATCAAATCCGCTATTTAATCCGTTTCCAAGCAAATGGAAATGAGTATCCCATAATTGAGTCAAATCGAGCCCCGAATAGGCTTGTTTCATTAACGGATGTTCGACCAAAGAGCTGGGCAAGGAATTGATTAAACAAGCATTCAATAGTGGCCCATCAAATACTTGATCCCAAACGGCCATTCCTCCCAATGCTGCGGCGGCAGTGCTTCCCAAGCCTAATTTTAAAAAAAATCTTCTTTGCAAAGCGATCTTCTTATTCGTTTGTAGTGATCATGATTGCGCTATTCTACCTTAATCTGTCTTAATTTTCCTCCAATGGCATTTTAGCGTTATAATCACCTGTATATTATTATCACGGCAGAACGACCATGCTACTTCAAAAAGAAGCTACAGATACCAATGTCAACATAAAAGCTTATCAAGCTGGCGAAATAAAACTCAATATTGGTATTTTTAATCAGGTTGTATTTTTAGCAGATGGTGATAAAAAGGACTTTAGCGGAGCGCAAAATTTGGCGCAGCTTAGTTTCGAAGATCTTAGTAAGCACCTCGAAACTAAGCCGGAAATTTTTATTATTGGTACCGGTAATAAACACCAGCCGTTTTCAGCAAAAATCATTCAGAAAATCAATGCCATGGGTATTGCTATTGAAGCAATGGCCAGCCGACAAGCTTGTCATACTTATCAGGTACTAACCTTTGAGCAACGTCGTGTTTACGCTTTGATTTATCCGTGATCCTAGAATACCTTCCACACCCCCACCACTCGCGACCAACAGTATTCGATAAAGTTCATTTAATAAATATCTTTATCAAGATAGAAAAATATTAAATTATTTTTTTATTGTTTTGTTTTTCTTAAGCTTTTTTTAAGTTTTTCATTTTAAGATAACCACAAGCTCATGAAATACAGGTAGTCGATTATGACAACCAATACTTTTATCCAACCAGATTTTAGTCAATTAATAGATGCTTCTAAAGATTTTTTTTCACTGCTGGAAGAGAAGCAAAAAAGCAAAATAAACGTTCAATTACATTTGCCTTATGAAGAAGGACGAAGCCGCGTTGAAAATTTTATTTGGAAAGGCTTCAAACAACACTACGGCGCCAATATTCAACATTTTCTACCTAATCTTATCAGTATTGGTTCACAGAAAAAAACTCAGAGTGCTTTAGGGTTTAGGGGGGCAAGCGATTATCCAATGTTTATCGAACAATACCTGACCCAGCCTATAGAAATGTTTTTTGATAGTGAAAATATTGTTCGAAAACAAATAGGTGAAATCGGGAATTTATTGGGTACTAAGAAATTATTAACTAGGCAGCTATTCATCATTACCGCCATGGCTATATCAAAAGCTGGATACAAAAAATTAGTATTTTGTGCAACACCTCAAATTAAATCAATGCTGCAAAGTCTCGCAATGACAACACACTATATTGCTAAAGCCGATCCAAAGTGTTTAGGTTCACAAATAAATTGTTGGGGAAGTTACTATGAGTCTACACCTGAGCTTTTAGCAATCGATCTAGATCAAGCTTTGTTTTTAATCAATCAATCAAAGCGCTATTCAAAAATCAGCAAAACATTTACGCCGATGATTAATCAATTGGCCGCCAATTTGTTGAATTAGCATGAAAAAAACTATTTTTGATAAAATTAACTTTAGCTCAGATAATATTTCTCTAATTCAAGATGACAGAAAAATCAGCTATCGACAACTCAAAGAGTTAATTAATCAGACAAAAAATTATTTGAAACAGGTAAATGCTAAACGCGTAGCCGCCGTTCTCGACAATAGTATTGAGTGGGTTTTAATCGATTTGGCTTGCCAGATGACTAACATTGTCTTTATACCTTTGCCACCCTTTTTTAGCCAAGAACAAATACAACATGCTTTAACGGTAACAGCAACAGATACTTTATTTGTTCATGACATAAATCGCGACAAACCAATTCAATTGAACAAGGACGAATCTTTTGAGGGATTTACATCTAGCAATAAAAAATGTAATTTCAAGAATATTAAATGCTTGCAACATCAATTAAACACATGGGTTGAACTACCTAAAAATACGGTAAAAATCACTTTTACGTCAGGTTCGACCGGAACACCAAAAGGTGTTTGTTTATCTATCGAAAATCAGATATCGGTCGCACAATCATTAGTTGAAACAATTGCGATTGAGCGCCCTCGTCACTTATGTCTTTTGCCGCTAAGCACTCTGTTGGAAAATATTGCTGGTGTTTACGCCCCACTAATCTGTGGCGGCAGTATTATCTTAGTGAGTGGAGAAAAAAGAGGGCTCATGGGTAGCTCAAAATTAAATGCCAAACAATTATTGAGCACGATTTCTATTAATCAACCCGACAGTCTGATCTTAGTCCCAGAACTTCTATTCGTACTGGTCAGCGCAGCAGAACAAGGATGGCCAGCACCAGCATCACTAAAATTTATTGCTGTAGGTGGAAGTAAAGTTTGTACCGATTTACTAGATAGAGCGGCAACGGTTCGATTGCCAGTTTACCAGGGCTATGGATTATCAGAGTGTGCATCAGTTGTTTGTTTGTGCTCTCCTCAAGATAATCGGCTCGGCTCAGTCGGCAGGCCTTTGTCGCACATAAAATTATCATTTGAACATGATGAAATTATTATAAAAGGCAATAGTTTTCTTGGATATCTTGGCGATAAAAAGAGCTGGTATCCCCACCAAGTTAGAAGTGGCGATCTGGGAAGGGTTGAGGATAATGGTCAATGTTTTATCAGCGGAAGAATAAAGAACCTGATCGTTACCAGCTTCGGCCGAAACATCAGTCCAGAATGGATAGAGGCAGAATGTCTACAAAAACGAATTATGTCGCAAAGTTTATTACAACAATGTGTCGTTTTTGGCGATGCTAAACCTTTCTGTATTGCGCTAATTCACCCATTTGAACCTGACATCAAAGCAGGATCCGTTGCTCGTTTTATTATGCAGATTAATGAAATGCTTCCAGACTACGCACAAATAAAAAATTGGCTAATATTAAAACAACCTCTTTCCGAGAAATTAGGGTTAATGACCGAAAATAATCGACCAAAACGGCTCGCTATACAACAATATTTTACTAAAGAAATCGAACAATTGAGCCAATCTCATCACCCATATTTCATGTTAAACATTAATACCCCCATTCTACAGCCAGAGCAGGAGTCCCCTCAATGACCTTTTTTCAAAAACTAGTTAGCGAAACTCAACAAGCCAAAAAATATCTTTTTGATGCACCAATCATTGCTCGATGTATGAGCGGCGATATTGATAAGAATGATTATGTAGCCTTTCTTAAAGAGGCTTATCACCATGTGAAACATACTGTCCCCTTGTTAATGAGCGTCGGCAGTAAGCTTCCTGAGAGTAAGGAATGGTTACGCGAAGCTGTTGCTGAATATATTGAAGAGGAATTGGGTCACCAGGAATGGATTTTAAATGACATAGCCGCCTGCGGATTTGATAAAGAAACGGTTCGCCAAAGTCAACCTGCATGGGCAACTGAGTTGATGGTTTCTTATGCCTACGATAGCATCAATCGAGTTAATCCATTAGTTTTTTTTGGTATGGTGCATGTGCTTGAAGGAACCAGTATTGCTTTAGCCGATATGGCTGCCGAGAGTATTTTTAAAGCACTCAATTTATCCGATGATCCATCTAAAGGTGTGTCAAAAAATGCTTTTTCTTACCTACGATCCCATGGTTCTCTAGATATCGAACACGTTAAATTTTTCGAAAGTTTAATGAATCAGATAACCGATGATGATGAACAACAAACGATCATTGATGCAGCCAATAAATTTTATTACCTTTATGGCGATATTTTTTATTCGCTAGTAGCCTCCCATGGCATAGCAAATGCTGCGTAAAATTAGTTAACAAGAGACGAAGAAATGATTATTAAAAATAAGATTATTGTATTAACCGGTGCCAGCGGTGGTATAGGCCAAGAAATTGCTCGCAACCTCGACAAGCAACAAACAACTCTCATTTTAGTGGGACGGAATATTGAAAAATTGCAACAACTCAATCATCAATTAAACGCTCAACATCATATTATTGCTGCTGACCTATCGACAGAAATAGGTCGTAATGATCTGATAAGTTTTTGTGATTCTCTCGGCACTATCGATTTGCTGATCAATAATGCAGGGATCAATGAATTTTCAACATTTGAGTCCTTAACTGACGAACAAATTGGCCAATTAATCAACATTAACCTAGTTTCTCCAATGCTAATATCCAAAGCGCTTCTACCAATATTGTCACGTTCTAAACAAAGTTATATTTTAAATATTGGTTCTTCATTTGGGAGCATTGGTTATCCCTGCTTCACTAGCTATTGCGCCAGTAAATTTGGTCTAAAAGGATTTAGTGAAGCTCTTAAAAGAGAGTTACAAAATGAAACCACTAAAGTATTTTACATTGCACCAAGAGCTACGGATACCCCCATTAATTCTAACGCCGTCAACCAATTAAATCAGCAACTAGGCAACACCACCGACTCTGCTGAGGTGGTGGCTATGGCGGTATTAAAACAATTGCAAAATGAATCAGATCGAGTAACGATTGGCTGGCCTGAAAAATGGTTCCTAACGATCAATGGTATATTTCCCTCACTGGTCGATAAGGGCATCGGTAAACAATTGCTGCAAATAAAAGCCTTCGCCAAACTAAATTCGAAATCTCACCCTAAGCAAGAACAAACCACGAGCATGCCACTATCAAGCACTGCTCGGAAAACAGCCTGCATTTTAGAATCAGGTGCAACACAATCTTAAAACCACAACATTCATTGAACCTAAAAAATCAATTGAAGTAGGAGAACACCATGAATATACGAATAAGCAATATCCTAATAGCCTTTATTTTCGTGAGTATAAACCATATTGCTCTAGCTGAAATCAGTATTGATAGCTTAGGAACCGGTTGGTCAGAAGCTAATTATGCATTAAAAGATGACGCGCAGGGATCTGCTTTTGAGAAATTAATTAAACAAGCTGATCAATATGTGAGTGACAATAGTGGCGATGCCAAAGGCTGGATCTGGCGAGGCATTATAAAATCCAGTTTTGCAGGTGCCAAAGGTGGCTTAGGAGCCTTGTCATTAGCTAAAGCGGCAAAAGAAGATTTAAATAAAGCCATCAGTATTAATGAGAATTCTCTTTCTGGATCGGCCCATGCCAGTTTAGGCATACTTTATGCCAAAGTCCCAGGCTGGCCTTTTGGTTTTGGAAGTGATGTGCAAGCTGAAAAACATCTGATTAAAGCGTTAGAAATCAATCCTGATGGTGTCGACCCCAATTTTTTCTATGGTGAATTTTTATATGAAGAAACCCGAAAATATAATAAAGCGAAAAAATACCTTCTAAAAGCTCAAGCTTCTGTCCCAGCGAAAATCACACCACTAGCAGATGAAAAACGCCAAAAAGAAATTTCGGTATTATTACTTAAAGTAGAAAAAAAGATCCAGAGAAAGAGAAGACGTTAAACTGAAATATTTTCCACGATTGATTGTGAAATAGCGTATTTCTTGGTTTTTTTTGATGTAAACCTACGATAATTAAAACAATCCGGGCAAAAATTTATGCCCGAAAAGACGCTATTTTCCAGCTGTTTCTGCTTGTTGAGCTTTGTCTTGTAGGTGTTTTTGGAGCTTTTTGAAAGGAATATAACCAGCGATTAATTCACCATCCGGTAAGATCAATGCTGGCGTACCAGACAAACCAAATTTGCGAGTAAGCTGATATTGAGAGGCAACAGGATTAGTGCAGGTTTTTGGAGAAAATTGTCGCTTAAGTTTGGCGTTGTTCATCGCTAATGTTCTATCGTCGGAACACCAAACGGAGACTAATTTATCATAGGCTGATGAACCAACTCCAGCCCTAGGAAAAGCCAAATATCGAACGGTAATACCTGCTGCATTAAGCTGCGGTACTTCTTTATGAAGTTTTCGGCAATAAGCACAATCCACATCGGTAAATACGGTAATTGCAAATTCTTCCTTTTCCGCTTTAAAGACCACCATATCTTCTTCTTTGATTGATGCAATAGCTGCCTGCCTTTGTGGAGACATTTCAGAAGCTTTAGCCGAAACAGCATTGTCGGTAAGGTTAACGGGTTCATCGCCGGAAAGTGCAAGCAAAGTTCCAGAAAACAAAAACTGACCGTCGGTGGAGATATAAAGGATCTGCCCTCCATAAAAGGCCTGATAAAATCCTTCCTTCGGGCTAGGCTCAACACTGCTAATCTCGATACCGGATAGTTTCTTTTCCAACAATAATTTAATTTCTTCGGTAGATAAATCTGTTTGGACACTTTTTAGAGTAGAAACCACCTTTTGTTCCGAATCAGAACTGTCGCGAGACTGAGAGTTATCGGTACAAGCCGTAAATAGTAATACAGAGGCAAGTAATGTATAGGTTGAGCGTAAGATGGTCATGTGGTTTGATAATCCTAAAAAAGTTTAATTTTGTACCCCCGACACAGGGATTTTGATTAGTTCAGAATTCCTGTGTCGGGGTTACATAGTATGGACTTATTAATCGGCAGATACTATAACAGTCCACATAAGGATTAGACAAACGGTTTATATCCCCGGATAGAGGTATTTTCACCCTCTTGGATGGTGCTTTGCGTGCAACAATTGAAGCCTTTCTTTAGCAATGTGGGTATAAATTTGGGTGGTCGACAAGTCGCTATGTCCTAATAACAACTGCAAAGTCCTTAAATCCGCACCATGAGCCAACAAATGAGTAGCAAAGGCATGTCTTAAGGTATGTGGAGACAACTGAGTTTTAATACTTGTTTGCTGCGCGTAATGCTTTAACCGGTACCAGAACGTCTGTCGGGTCATTTTTTGACCGCGACGGGACAGAAACAGGTCGTCACAGGATTGATTGCCAAGATAAAGAGTTCTGGTGGTTTTGATATAACGTTCTATAGCACTCAATGCGACTTCACCAAATGGCACCAATCTTTCTTTACTCCCCTTGCCAAGCACTCGGACAACGCCTTGATGCAAACTCAATTGTGAAAACTGGATATTAATCAGCTCACTCACTCGCAAACCACTGGCATACATCATTTCGATCATCGCCAAATCTCTAATGCCTATGTCGGTTTCTAAATCTGGCGCCGCCAGCAATTGTTCAACATCACTTTCTGATAACGTTTTAGGGAGTGGTTTACTTAATTTAGGAGAAGCAATTTTGGCAGTAGGATCGGTTTGTGACAAATTTGCTTCAATTGCATAGGCATAAAAACGCCTAAGCGTTGATAAAAGTCTGGCGGTTGAACGTTCAGAATATTTATTGGCGAAACGATGGGATAAATAATCCTGCAATAAACCATCGTCCACCGACAATAATTGAGTTTTCTTAACAACTAACCAACGAGCAAATAATTTGAGATCGGTCTGGTAACTGCTTAAAGTGTGCTGACTAAGTCCATCATGCATCCATAAATGATCAGCAAATAATGCTATTTGTTGGGAATCAAAAAGGCTAATGGAGTCAGAATCAGGCATTCATAAAACCGCTTAAAAGTTCACCAATATTACTCAAAAAAATAATCCTTCGTGGTTAAGTAAATGACGTTTTATTTCCAAAAGCACACCTTGTTGCGCCCCGGAAAAACCACCAATATCAGATGCAGCCACTATCCGATGACACGGCACCACTATCGGTACAGGATTATTTCGACAGGCGTTGCCGATCGCCCTAGCACTACTGCCAATTTTTTGGGCTAGTTGACCATAAGTTAGCACGCTGCCGGGTGGGATTTGACGAAGTGCCGACCAGACTTTTAATTGGTGCTCTGTACCGGATTGTAGCAAAGATAAATCGAATTCGAATTCAGGTTTTTTAAAATAATTTTCCAACTGTCGAGTGACTATTTTACCAAACCGAGTTTGTGCCGCTATCAATTCAAATTGGCTATTGAGGTGAATATTGGCTAGCCGATCGTCTTTGATCTTAATAAGCAATCGCCCAACTGGTGTATCAATCGTAAAACTTTCTATCGCAAGAATTTCGTTCACGGGACTTTCATTCATAGGAGCAGATTTCACAAAAGATTCTCTTGGTTAATCATTTATTTTCCCATTCAAAAGCGGGATAATCAGGAAAAGATAATTTCTGATCGGAATTGACATCGCTGGCAATTTCAATCGCCTGTTGGCGCAAAATGACCAAATCATCAGTCATTTTATATCGTAGAGCCGCCACCGCCTTCCAATGTTTCAGAAAGTTTTTTGGCTCTCCGCCCTGTTCTTTTTCTTTAATTAAGGGACCGATAATAGTAAAGGCTTTATATATTCTGGCGGCCTGCTCTTGCTCAAATCGGTCAATTGATAAATGAAGAGATCCTAACAAATTTTTATCTGCGGTCTTTGTATCAGAGAGAGAGATGCCAGCAATTGTTGTTTGTTATTGGCAATATCTGTAAAATATTGATGGGTATCCGATACACTCACTTTATCGGCATCACGCCATATATGCATATTGTGACCGTTGATCAAAGCCTCTGTATTCGGCTCAATGATTAACACCGTTGGAGTCGCGTAAATTACCGGCATACCAAATCGGGTGATCACTTCTTTTATTTTGGTTAGATAGCCCACATCAACAAACATCAATTCATAATTTGATTCAATCGTCTCTTTCACTTCCGGTAAATACAACTTAGTTGCTAAAGAACGACTATCATGGCACCAATTAGCGCCCATCACAATGAGTGCTAATTTGTTATTAGCTTTTGCGTTGGCCAGAGTTTTGTCAATATCTTCCATTGGTTGTGCAGAAGGTAAATACAACTCACCCGATCGATCCGTTTTTTCCTTTCCCGGCTCTACCTTGACTTCAATTTCTTCTTTAGTTTGATGTTCTGATGCAACGGCCTCGCTAGGATTTAAACTCAAAACAACAAAACCAATCATTCCAACAATACCCAATAGATTATTTTTCACTTAATTCGCCTTTTTATTCTGATTGATTATGTGATCCCATGATCCCAAATTTAACATATTTATCCCCAAACAGCACTTGACTTCCTATAAAAACACCGGTAATCTCATTATTACATTTGTAGCAATTAATAGACAAGCACACGTCAATTGAGGAGTCAATATGCGAAGACGGATCAATAAACCCGACCAAACCTCTGAAGTGGATATGACGCCAATGCTGGATATTGTATTTATCATGTTGATTTTCTTTATTGTGACGACATCTTTTATCAAAGAGTCGGGGATTACGATTGATCGTCCGAACAAGCCATCAAAAATTGACACCATTGTCTCACCTGCTCTAATCATCCAAATCAATGAGTTAGAAGATGTATTTTTTGCTAGTCGTCTAATCCTTCAAGATGCAGTACAAACCAACATTGAAGTGGCTTTAAGTAAAAACCCCGAACTGGTTGTTTTGGTAAAAGTGGCTGAAAGCGCTGGCTCAGGTGTTCTAGTCGATGTAGTTGATCAAGTGAAACTGGCGGGTGTTTCTCAAATAACGGTAAGTCGTATCTAGCCTCTTTTACGGGAGTATTAGTATTTTACTGCTTTACGGTGAATTTCTGTTTGAGCCACTCGCTGTTTTGTATAACAAAAGTTTTGTCTTCTTCACTAATAACATCCAGTTTTTGTCGTACAATTTTTACTTGTACCTTTACATAATCTAGAGTTTTTTCGGCTTTACTAATGATGGTATCCGAGGCATTGTTAGCTCGTAAATTATTCAGATTGGCTTGTAATATTTTTTCTGTCTGAAATAAACTCACACTATCAGAATTGTTAACTTTATTGTAATAGCCAATTGCTAATATTCGTTCTGAAAAGATAAAAACATCCTCTAAACTAGTAAAAACAGAAGCCTCTATAATCTTTTTTATTTCCGGAAAGGCACTGGAATTTTTTAAGAATTTAACCAGCTCTGATTGGTCTTCAAAATTGCTCCCTGCTGAATAATTTGCCAACTCTGGATATTTTTGTCCTAATCCACCAATTTTTTTGCTAACAATCAGAAATGATTCGATGAGCGGTTTGCTTAGTGGTTTTACTGGCACGGCAGCAAAGCCACGCGTCGATAAAAATAATAAAAGGGGCAGCAACAATAGAATACGCTTCATATTTATTTTCTCGAAAAGGAGTTAAGGGGTTATCCATGCCTGCTCTGAACAAAACATGGTCTGTCGTTTTCTAATTTTACCGGATATAAACGATCGAGACAAAAGATTTAGGGACAAGGTTTTTCAAAAATGAAAAGACGCGGATATTGGTGCATAAAAAAGGCCAGTCATTTCTGAATGGCCTTCTTTGCAAAATGGTGGGTCGTGGGCGATTCGAACGCCCGACCAATTGATTAAAAGTCAACTGCTCTACCGGCTGAGCTAACGACCCGATGCGGAGCGCATTATCCGTGATTTGAAAAAAAATACAAGCCTTTATTCAAATTAATTTGGCAAAACTACACTTTTTTTTACCTGCCGCTAAATATTAGTCTAATTTGGCATTTGAGCAAATAATAATTCGGTCTGTAAGCTCTTTTTGTCATTGATTAGGAGTGTCTTTTAGCCCATTCAGGAGATAAACTCCTCAACCGTTCTAAGCCATTAGTCACCACATTAATTGCTGTATCTACATCTTTTACGCTGGTAAAACGCCCAAAAGAAAAACGCAGTGAGCTATGTGCCTGTTCGTCAGTCAAGCCTAAAAGTTTAAGTACATAAGAAGGTTCAACACTGGCAGAAGTGCAAGCTGAGCCAGAGGAAATAGCAATATCTTTAAATGCCATGATTAAAGTTTCGCTATCGACGTAATCAAATCTTAAATTGACAATACCCGCAACACTGATTGAGAGATCCCCATTAACGTGAACACCTTCAATCTGACAGAGCTGCTCGACAAAATGATTTTTGAGTGACAATATCAATGATTCACCTTTTTCCAGTTCTTTTCTGGCGAGTTCGAATGCCGCTCCCATACCGACAATTTGATGAGTCGCTAATGTGCCCGAACGCAACCCTCGTTCATGCCCTCCGCCATGTATTTGTGCTTCCAAATTCGGTTGCTGATTCTTTCTGGCAAACAATACGCCAATCCCTTTTGGACCATAAATTTTATGAGCGGAAAAAGACATATAATCAACTGGTAATTCTGATAAATCGATAGCGATTTTACCGGCACTTTGTGCTGCATCGACATGAAAAGGAATATGTTTTGCGTGGGCAATTTCGCCGATCGCTTTGATGTCCTGAATTGAACCAATTTCATTATTAACCTGCATAATAGAAATGAGTATAGTCTCATTGGTAATCGCCTCTTCAACTAACTGTGGGGCAATAATTCCATTCATATCGGGCTTTAAATAAGTAACTATAAATCCTTGTTTTTCAAGGTGTGCACAGCTGTCTAAAATGGCTTTATGTTCAAATGCAGTTGTGATGATATGACCTTTTTGATGCCACTGAGCAATCCCTTTTAAAACTAAATTATCAGCCTCAGTTGCTCCCGATGTCCATATAATTTCTCGCGCATCTGCGCCCAACATATCTGCCACTTGATGACGGGCTACATCAACCAACTCCTCCGCCTGCCACCCATAACGATGAGAACGAGAAGCAGGATTACCGAAGGCGCCATCCAAAGTCAAACAGGACATCATTTTTTCGGCAACGATTGGATCAACGGGAGTCGTTGCAGCATAGTCCAGATAAATTGGTTGTTTCATAGGCCTATTTTTTTATCTTATAAAAATCTATTGTACCGATGAATCAATTTCGGTAATGGTTTCAACTTCGGTAGCGGTTTCGACACTCATCCCATCCAAAAAATCTGCCGCATTAATACCCGGTAAATTAAGTGTTTGTATATCAATGCCTTTATTTGAAAGCGCTTCTAATAGCAGGTTTAGTTGATTATCAACCGCTCTTGAGTGGTCCAAAATACTACTAATCACCTGCGCAACAGGATCATAACATTTTTCACTTTCCCCATAAGCCTCAAATCCGATCAATTGCTCAACTCTTTCACGATGCGTATTATCTTTCCTGCAATTTGGATCAATGATGTGTCCTGGAATACCTATCACCGTAGAGCCTGGAGGAGCATCCTTAGTGACCACCGCATTTGATCCCACCCGACAGCCTTTTGCAAGAGTAATCGGACCCAAAATTTTAGCCCCAGCTCCAATCACCACATTATCTTCCAGAGTGGGGTGTCGTTTGCCTGAATCCCATGAGGTTCCACCTAATGTTACCCCATGATAAAGAGTGCAATCATCACCGATAATAGCCGTTTCTCCAATCACAACTCCCATGGCATGGTCAATGAAAAAACGACGACCAATGGTCGCACCTGGATGAATTTCAACACCGGTTAACCAACGGGAAATCGTAGAAATGATTCGAGCCAACCAGTACCAATGGTTGATCCATAATCGGTGTGCTAAACGATGCCACCAAACAGCATGCAACCCCGGATAATTGATGATGACTTCCCAAGTATTTCTAGCCGCAGGGTCTCGGTCAAAAACACTGCTAATATCTTCTTTAATTCGTTCAAACATGTTATCAATACAGCCTGCTCAAGGGAGGTTAGTCTTATAAACCTAAATTAATCATTGGTCACTTATTGTTTCAATGAGTTTTCGATCGATGAAAGAAATCCTCTTAGCACCCGATTTTCACTTTCAGTTATTTCTGCTTTACTTAAAAGACGGCTCATTCGATTATCAATTTGTTTACGATGATCGGTATTTAAATAACCGGTATCACTCATCACTTTTTCAAAATGGGCCAATAACCCGTCAAGTTGTACTCTGGATATTCTTTGTTCGTTAGCTATAACTCTTTGCTCAGGTAATGGTTGCATTTCAGAAAAAGCTAATCGCATTTCATAGCTAATTAATTGGACCGCGGAAGCCAAATTCAAGGATGAATAGTCAGGATTAGTTGGAATATAAACTTGATAGTGGCAAAGATGTAATTCATCGTTGGTCAAGCCCGAATTTTCAGTGCCAAATAGAATGGCTATCGGCGTATTTTTAGGGTTGTCCTGAATAACCGTGACGAGTTGACGTGGTGTCACTAAGCGACTTGGCAAACTACGGGTGCGAACACTGGCCCCTACGATTAATCGGCTGTCAGCAATTGCTTGGTGAATATTTTCATAGATCACAGCATTGGAAAGTATATCGGCCGCTTTTGAGGCTCTTTCGGTGGCTTCTGCACTCGGATATTTGGCAGGATTAACCAGTACCAATTGAGACAAACCCATAACCTTCATTGCTCTAGCGGTGGCTCCAATATTTCCTGGATGAGTAGTGTGAGAAAGGACTATTTTAATTTGATCGAGCATTTTCAAATAAATTCAGACTAAAATCAATATAGCCCTATGATACCACCGGGAAGCTACTGGAGAACAGAAGGCTAAGTGGTTCAATACCATATTCGGTTATAATTTTTGGCTATTAATCCTCTGAATAGCTGATTCAATAAAGGCTCAAAAGACCTGCACCCGTATTTTAGCCTAAAATACGGATGCAGGATGGTTACTCTTATCCCGAGTTGAGGTTAGTTAGACTTATTAGATATTACAGAAATTATTTTAATCACAAAGCTCCAAAATAATTAACAATTAATGCCTAATTCATACTCTAAGTATTTGTATTTATTATATTTTAATTTTTGAATGTTTTGTGGAGTTCAGTAAAAGGCTTTGTTCTATACTCTTACAATCGCTCCACTTCAAAAATAAAAGTAGCCATTTGAAATTTATATAAAACTTTTTGTCTGTTTGAGCGTCTTAGTTATATGTGAAGAATTTTTTCCAGTGCTTTAAGGTTTTCCCTTGTCATGGAACCTACCCCCGGCCTGATCTGCCAATCTGTCCGGGTTTTTTTTGTCTGAAATTCGTGAATATGTCGATAACAACAAGATATTATTGGGGTGTAAACTGAATGTTACCCTTATTTTTTACCTTTGCGGAAAGCCGTTACGATATGATGAGTTTCCTGACTAAGGATTTCCCACAGTCGATCAAAGCGGGTTTCTAGGAAAGCTGCGTCTCTCAATTGCTTGATATTGACGATATTTTGATCGCTTTCGAGAGTTTTCAAACTTTTTGTTGAAGCAATAATGAGTGCTATTTGAAGTAATTTATCTTCAGAGCCATAGCGTCTATCATGGTTAGAAGATGTATTAACTTCTTTACTGTAATAACGAGAATCGTAATCCAACATGTCCTCGTTGACGAGAGGTTTGATCATTTTTATAAACTGTTGTCGCCTAGCAACACCAACAATTGGGGAATCAGAACCATTTTTCGATGATATATTCTTGACGACTTTGGTTTTGTTAATTAGATCGTTTACATTAATCGCCTCTAGAAAGCTAGTAATATCTGATCGCTCTTCCTCTAACACTAACCCAAAAAAATCATCCAGTTTTAACATAGGTTTGCCATATTTTAAGTTTAATATCCGATAAAGGCTGAACATTAATTGATTTACATTAATAAAATTATAGCAGAAAATCGCTAAAAGCTTGATATTTCTAAGAAAACGAGCTTTATGACCCATTGATATTAGACGCTAATTGGCCCCAAACAAAAAAGGCCAGTATTGCTACCGGCCTTTTATAACTGCAAAATTAAAAAGAAGCTATTTCTTTTTAAGATCAAGCTTTTCTTTAATGCGAGCAGATTTCCCACTCAATTCACGCAAATAATATAACTTAGCCTGACGAACATCACCGCGTCTTTTGACTGTGATGCTATCAATCATTGGACTATAGGTTTGAAAAACTCGCTCAACACCTTCACCATAAGAAATTTTTCTTACGGTGAAGGCAGAGTTTATTCCACGATTTTTTATTGCAAGAACAACACCTTCATAGGCTTGAAGACGCTCTCTATCACCTTCTTTTACTTTCACTTGAACAATAACAGTATCACCTGGAGCAAACTCAGGGATTTCTTTAGTCATTTGTTCCTGGTCCAGCATATTAATCAATTTACTCATGCTTCTCTCCTAGGTTTTAAACTTAAAACTTTTTAAATAAAAAATACTAAATATTAGTTCGCTTAAAAGCGATTTTAAACTCATCCAGTAAATTTTGCTCACTAGCGGTCAAATTCTTTTTGGTCAGCAAATCTGGCCGCTTTAACCAAGTTTTACCAAGCCGTTGCTGCAATCGCCATTTTTCAATGGCTTGATGGTCACCGCTTAAAAGCACTGCGGGTACCTCTATATCCTGATAAATTTCAGGCCGAGTATAATGAGGATGATCCAATAGACCATCTTCAAAGGAATCTTCGATAGCAGAATCACTATGCCCTAATACTTCAGGTAATAAACGCGTGACCGCATCAATCAAAACCATAGCGGCAAGTTCACCACCACTCAACACAAAATCCCCAAGCGAAACTTCCATATCGACTTGTTTATCAATCAGCCGTTGGTCAATACCTTCGTATCGACCAGACAACAAAATAAGATGCTGTTCTTTAGCCAATTGCTTGACCAATGCATGATCTAATTTTCTTCCCTGAGGCGAAAGGTATATTACTTTCGCTGAAACATCTGGATGGATCTCTTTAGCCGCTTGTATGGCCTGTTGCAAAGGTTCGACCTTCATCAACATGCCCGGACCACCACCATAAGGCCTGTCGTCAACGGTTCTATGCCTGTCCTGGGTATAATCCCGAGGATTAATACAATCCAAAGCTATTTTATTTGTTTTTACCGCACGACCAACCACTCCGTAATCAGTAATCGCATTAAACATTCCAGGAAATAAACTAATCGAGCTAAATTGAATGACATGATTGCTGTCATCCTGTTGCTCTTTAGTCGAAGCCTTCTGTTTAATCGAAGTCTTCATCCCAATCTACCTTTATCAATCCTGTGTCAAGATCAATATTTTTGACCACGCTATCAATATAGGGGATCAATATTTCTTTAGTGTTTTTAGCTTTTGCTATGGTCGCATCAAGCTCGACCACAATAACATCATTTGCACCTGTGGCCATCATTGAAGAAACGTTTCCAAGAACCGTGTCTTCCATATTAATCACTTTCAGTCCTTGCAATTCTCGCCAATAAAATTCATCTTCGGCTAATTCTTTTAACTGACTTTCATTGATTGCGATATCACACCCAATTAAAGCATGTGCTTTATCAGGATCATCTACATTTTTCAGTTGAGCGACAATCGTTTTGCCTTGTTTGCGACCTTTTATGAAAGTGACTGAATGCCAGCCGTCTTTCTTTTTAATCAACCAAGGAGTGTACTCAAGAATATTCTCTCTTGGTTCGGTGTGGGAAAAAACCTTAACCCAACCATGTACACCAAAAACTCCGGAAAACTGGCCGATTACAATCGGTTTATTTACCGGAGTCAAAGTTTTCATCACTCACTAACTTCATTTAAGCGAACTTAAATTTTAAGCCGCTTTATAGTCTTTTATTAGTTTCTTAACTCGGTCACTCACTTGAGCGCCCAAGCCTATCCAATGATCAACACGAGCATTATCAACTCGGATACGCTCTTCCTGACCGGTTGCTACAGGATTAAAAAAACCAACTCTTTCAATAAAACGACCATCACGAGCATTTCGCTTATCGGTAACGACCATATGATAAAATGGACGCTTTTTTGAGCCTCCACGGGCTAAACGAATGGTAACCATGCGCTATAAATCCTCTAAATTCGCACCTATTCAGCTTACCTTTAAAATCGGCCATTTCGGCGTAAAAAAATGATGACATAAACGAGACAGCTAATTGCTCCATGCATTAACTGCATGACCCGCATCCATGCGGGAATATGCTCACTTTTCTTGCCTTGAACTGGTATATTTTAGAAGCAACCTGAACAGCTACTGTTCAAATTGGTAACTAATTGAATCGCTACCCAAAAATCTCGGTATTGATGTCTGTAAAGTTAAGCATCATTATTACTAAATTAAGATGCAGACTGGCCTTTTGGGGTCAGAGAACTTTAGCTCAGAGTACAAAGGACGCGCATTTTATCTCTAAATGCACCATTTGGAAACCTTTTTTAGGCTTAATTTGATTGTTTTTTGTAGTTTTTTTGTTCAAAACCGGTTTTGGCCCTTTTTAGCCCCTTCCAGACAAAATAATGGTTAAAAATATAGCTTGGTTACGTTTCAGACAACTCTTAAAATTAATCGTTTTATTTTAATCGCTCTACCCCATTGGAGGCATTCCTCCGCTTGGTGGCATCATTCCTTTCATACTGCGCATCATTTTCATCATGCCGCCTTTGCCCCGCATTTTTTTCATCATCTTTTGCATTTGCTTAAATTGTTTGAGCATACGGTTTACATCTTGTATCTCCGTACCTGATCCCGAGGCAATTCTTCTCTTTCTCGATCCTTTGATCATTTCCGGAAAAGCTTTTTCTTTGGCTGTCATCGAATTAATAATCGCTTCCATTCGAATAGTCACTTTATCATTAAGCTGATCTTTAGCCGCTTGAGGTACGTTCCCCATTCCTGGTAATTTATCCATCATTCCGGTTAAACCACCCATACTTTTCATTTGAATCAATTGCTCTCTAAAATCTTCCAGATCAAATCCCTTTCCTTTCATTACCTTTTTGGCCAGTTTTTTAGCCTTTTCCTTATCGACGGTTCTTTCAACCTCTTCGATTAATGAAAGGACATCCCCCATACCTAAGATTCTGGAGGCTATCCGTTCAGGATGAAATGGTTCCAATGCATCCAGTTTTTCTCCCATTCCGATAAATTTAATTGGTTTACCGGTTATGTGACGAATAGAGAGCGCTGCACCACCACGCGCATCACCATCGGCTTTGGTCAAAATTACACCCGTCAACGGCAAGGCTTGATCGAATGCTTTGGCCGTATTGGCCGCATCCTGACCGGTCATGCTATCCACTACAAACAGAGTTTCAGCTGGTGAAATTGCTTTATGCAAGGATTTGATTTCACTCATCATCTCATCGTCAATGGCTAATCGACCAGCCGTATCAACAATTAGAACATCGGCAAATTCTTTTTTGGCTTGTTTAATCGCAGCCTTAGCAATATCAATTGGTTTTTGATCAGTCGTACTGGGAAAGAAAGTAGCTCCCACTTCCTCTGTTACTCGTTGCAGTTGTTCAATCGCCGCTGGGCGATATACGTCAACACTTACCAACATCACAGACTTTTTTTCACGCTCGATCAAGTAACGGGCCAACTTGGCACTTGAGGTTGTTTTACCAGCCCCTTGCAATCCTGCCATCAAAACAACGGCAGGAGGCTTTGCTCTTAAGTCCAGCGTTTGATTGGCATCACCCATCGCGGCAACCATTTCACTTTGCACGATTTTGATAAATGCTTGTCCTGGCGAAAGGCTCTTTTTGACCTCTTTACCGAGTGCTCGGTATTTGATTTTGGTAACAAAATCTTTAACAACCGACAAAGCCACGTCGGCTTCAAGCAACGCCATTCGAACCTGACGAAGTGTAGCCTGAATATTGTCTTCAGTAATACGGCCTTTTCCGCTGATCTTCTTTAAAACTTTATTTAAACGGTCAGATAAATTGTCAAACATAAAAAACTCTCAAAAGCTGAGGGGAAATTCAATAAAATAAGACCGGTATTATAGCGGGATAATTCGCACTAACAAGCTTTAAACCCCTGCTACCTCAAAATGTGGGTTTACTCTCAAACATAGCTAGTTAATAATGACAACAATTGCAACAACGTTATTCGTAACCACAAAACAAGGAATGAACGATTGAATTTAGTTTGCTTAGAGCTTACAGGATTTGCGCTATATTGTGGCATTCTCGTGTATGCTTGGTTGCGTCTGTCAAAAAACGCGACCTTAAGCCAGCATACCTCTAAAATACTGCTAGTCGCCATTATATTGCATGGGCTGGTAGCATATCTAAATATTGATAGCGACAGTGGTCAAAATTTTGGACTTTTCAATATTTTCACTATGACAACTTGGATCACCATGATCTTGGTCTATTGGAACCTGATTAAACACCGTGCCTATGCCCTGCTAATAGTTTCATTGCCAATTGCCGCTGCTAGTTTACTGGAAGTAGCTGTTTTTGACGGTGTTACGCCGATCAACCTCAAAGGCAAATTCCTTGATATACTGCACATACTTCTTGGAATTAGTGCTATGAGCATACTGATGTTGGCGGCTCTACAGGCACTTTTGGTTTTGTATATTGACAATGGTTTGAGACATCATCCCGCAGCAATTCATTCTTGGTTAGGCCCATTGCAAAGTATGGAAAGATACTTAGTTCAACTTCTCTCCAGTGGATTTCTACTGATGTCACTGGCGTTAATTTTAGTGTTATTTCTACCTTTTGAAGCTAAACAACAGCAAGGTTTGCATAAAATAATACTGACAATCTTATCTTGGGCAGTGCTTGGTATATTATTATGGGGTCATTATCAAAGAGGCTGGCGAGGCGTTTTTGCTGCAAAATGGACCTTAGTCAGTGTATTTTTATTGTTATTAGGCTATTTTGGCAGTAAATTAGTGATCGAGTTTATCCTTTGATTGTAGCCTAACTTTCCATACAGAGATCAAACGACTTGAACACTATTTCAACCTTAGCCTTATCGATTATATTGCTTGTTTTAATATTACTCTCTGGTTTTTTTTCCAGTGCGGAAACTAGTTTGATGTCGCTTAATCGTTATCGATTAAAGCACTTGGTCAAAAAGAATCATCGAGGCGCAAAACTAACCCAAGCATTACTCGCTAGGCCTGATCGACTCATTGGCCTGATATTAATCGGTAATAATTTTGTCAATATTCTCGCCGCTTCAATAGCCACCGTAATTTGTGTACGTTTGTGGGGCGATTTGGGCTATGCCATTGCCACCGGCGCTTTGACCATCGTTATTCTGGTTTTTGCCGAAATTACACCAAAAACACTGGCAGCGCTTCATCCAGAAAAGATAGCTTTTCCAGCAGCCTACATTTTAACGCCCCTATATCGTCTTTTTTATCCACTAATTCGGATGATCATCAGCTTAACCAATGGCCTACTAAGATTATTTGGCGTTGATATGGAAGAAGCAAAAGAACACAGTATAAATTCAGAAGAACTCAAGATTATCGTCAATGAGGCAGGCGCACTCATTCCAAAACGTCACCAGAATATGTTGTTAAGCATCTTGGATTTAGAAAAGGTGACCGTCGAAGATATTATGATCCCTCGAGCGGAAGTAACAGGCATCGATCTAGAGGATGATTTGGATGAAATAATCGAACAACTTCGCAGCGCTGTTCACACAAGACTCCCCGTCTTTAATAATAATATTGATAATGTCGTTGGATTTTTGCACGCACGTCAGATGATCAGGTTGATCGCAAAAACTGAAGAGAAACTCTCGTTAGAATCGATCAAGAAAGTGATGACCGCGGTGAACTTTGTCCCAGAAGGCACTCCTCTTAATACTCAACTACTTAATTTTCAAAGAAAAAAATCTCGAATAGGCCTAGTCGTTGATGAGTATGGAGATATTCAGGGATTAGTGACTTTGGAGGATATTTTAGAAGAAATTGTCGGTGAATTTACCACCGATTTTGCCGCACTCAGCAAAGATATCCAAATGGAAAAAGATGGTAGTATCATTATCGATGGCAGCGCCACTATCCGAGATATTAATCGCTCGTTAAATTGGGACATGCCCACTGGTGGACCCAAAACACTTAATGGCATCATTCTGGAGCACATGGAATCAATACCACAAGCAGGAACGGGCTTAAGACTAGCAGGCTACCCGATGGAAATACTACAAATAAAAACCAACATGGTTAAAAGTGTTCGAATTTGGCCAAATTTATATCAAACTGAACCGAGTAGCGATCAAACATAAATAACCTCAACTCGAAATAAATGGACGATTTAAGCCCTCTTTGGTCCAGTGGTCTCGAAATATTGCCCGTTTATTCCAATTTTTCAGGTTATTCCGATATATCGGGTCTATACTGCTCTGCATCAGGAATAAATGATGCTACCTTCCCTCAACAAGCATCAGGCATTGCATTTGTTTAGATCCTACTACTCAAGTATAAATATTCACGGAGGAAAAATGATGACGAATAATAATACACAATTTGTATATCGAAACAATGAACCAAGCAAAGGTTCATATGAACGAAGTGGACGCTTTTTCTGCCGAAAAGGTAGCTGGTTTTTCAAAACTAGAGAAGCCATCGACTACGGCCCTTTTGAAAACCGAGTTGAGTGTCGCTATGCTTACAATGAATTTATTGATATAGTTTCAGACTCTAACGACTTTCCTTCTGACACTTTCGATTATCAGGACAGCAGCTCTAACTGGCAACCACCTAAAATCAATTTTAGCTAGCACTTATTGATTTTTTAGCACTTATTAATTTTATCGTTTTGTTTTAATACCACACCGAGAAAAATAATCGGGTAACTAGCGCGTCGTAACCATATAAGGGCTCTAATCCCGGCGTTGATTGTTCCCTGATATCTCGAAAATCTTCAAAATCGAATTTTATGTAATCAACGGATAGATTGACACTAAACTTGTCGAAAAGCTCCCATTCATTAATTTCTCTTTCATAACTAGCCGCCAGCCCGACACTGTCATTACTAAAGCTGCTCATTTCCTTATCTCTAGCAAGAAAATTTTGTGCATCAATTCTGGAAAAAAGATCGCTATAAAAATTCGCTTTGGTTTGCTCATAGTGACGTATTTTTAGATCAAAAACCCAGTGATCTCCAAATGGATGGGTATAACCCAACTCCATATTTTTAGCCGCAATTCCCCAAGTATCACCAAAGACTCGTGCTTCCGCTTTGATCGCGGCTCGATAAGGTAAGTAATACATTGCTCTGAATGCAAAGGCATCACTAGTGCGAGTTTCAGGATATAATTCTGATTGAAAGCTATAACCAACCGAAGTGCTCGGATCAAGGTATCTTACCGAACGATAGGGGTTATTAAGAAAGCCCGTATCAGTAATTGTTTCCCAAGAAATACCTATCAGGCTATTCTTAGTCACTATTTGTGAAAGACCAAACCGGAACTGTTTGCGAGACACATCCTCAGCAAAATCTTCTTCACCTCGTTTGCCAACGACATCCCAACCTTTCGAAAAACCAGCACTGATGGTCGTTAAGTCACCAAAAAAATCTTGAGTAAAATCAAAACTGGCATTTCTGGCAGAATAGTCATTTTCATCACTTTGACCATAACTAATCGTGAGTACGGTTTTATCTCGAAGGTAAGACATGTTAACCGAACTTTCAATGCGTTGTTCGATATAGGCGCTGGCGGTAGTTACCACATCAATAGACGCACTACTGACATTATCAACATAGTAATTAGCCGCGATAGAAACGGTATCTTTAATCGATTTTCTGACCAATATAGAAGGTCCATGGATCACCACTCCACCACCGTCAAATCTATGATATAAAACATCGGCTCGATCTTCTGGTAGCACAGCCGCATGGGCTGTTTGAAAAGCGGCCTGAGAGACCGTAACAAAAAGCAGACCCCGAAGGAAATATGCCAGTCTGTTAGTTACAACCACAACCACCTCCGGCGCTACCTTCTGCGCCTCGCGCACTCTCTCTCGCCTGACGAACATGATGCATGTAATTATCCGACACAGGATCTCGCCCAAAAAATGTGATTGGATCAGCAAGATTCTGCCTCTCATAAGGTTTGACCCACGGCTCAATGCTGGAGCAAGCAGATAAGAACAGCACCATAAAAATGATGCCTGACTTCGCAATGGTAGAAAATGAAGTCATCTTACTCTCTCATAAGTGTTTTTATTTGTTGACGATAGTCGTCTTCATAACCGGACTTGTATCCTTCGTGCAAATATCTGACATTACCATCTTTATCAATGATGACGGTACTTGGCATGGCCTGTACACCATACTGGCTACTCACATCACCTTTAGGATCATAAAGAACCGGAAAACTAACTGGAGTATCCTTTAGGTAATTGATCGCTTTGCTGGATTTTGCATCTAAATTAACACCAAGAACTGAAAATCCCAAGCTTTTGTATTTATTATGAATTTCATCCAAGATAGGCATTTCCTGTCGGCAAGGACCACACCAACTTGCCCAAAAATTAAGCAATACCACCTGACCTCGTAAATCAGATAAACGGACATTTTTTCCATCGCGACTTTTTAAAGTAAAATCGGGTGCAGCCGTTTTCGCATTAGCAACGCCTTGGGAAAAAAACAAGCAGCAAACAATTAAGAATAAAACAAATTTGGCGAACAATTTCATAATAGAGGTTCCTGATCCTTTAATATATGATGCAACTTTTGTTCTTTAGTCGAGCAAAAGTCTCATGATTATAGACACTTACTTAAAAATAAATGGTGATGCTGGTCGAAATTTCAAGATCACTGGCTGTTTTGGCCGTGCCAAGTAGCTCAATATCGTACAAATGATCTTTAAGTGTAAGATGCATTGTCAGCCAGTCAGTAAAAAGTACTCGATATCCACCACCCACCATAATGGTTGAACGCTGTTCTCCGGCAAAATCCGTACTACCCAATGCTGTTATTAGATAAAGAGAGCTGGTAAACGCAAGCTCTTCACCGATAAAACCTTCACCAGGCAAAAGGTTAAACCCCAAACCTAGATTAAACTGAGCATATTCTCGTTGTTCGGGGGTCAACAAGACAACATTTCCATTAAGACGCTCAAAACTGGAAAAGCCTGCGCGCGATTGCGCGTAACTGGTTTCGATGAAAAAATCTTCGGTTACGTGATAAGCCACTCTCGCTCCGACTAGTTCATTGGTGCCAAAATCTTCAATACCAATCACGCCGTAATAGACACCAACCTCCCAATTTTCGGTATCAATTGCTTCTCTTTCCACATCACGACGTTCGACTTTGGGATCGAAAATACTCCCGAGGTCGTCCAATTTTTGATCCTTTTCGGCTGCCCACAGTGGAACGGCCATACAACTAGCAAAAATAATTGCCATAAGGCGGGTTGTTTTTCTTAGAAAAATACGCTGAATCCTAGTTTCCATTCTTCCACTTCGTCGTTGTCGTTTCTACTGGTTAAAATTGTATAGCTGGTGTATTCCACTCTGATAAAAAACTGTCTGGAGACATAAGCTTTAACGCCTAGCCCTACATTAACTATTTCATCGGTTCTATCTGGGGTCTGAACTAAAGTGGTAAAAGGTCGTGTTTGGATCACTCCCCCACCAAGCTTCACAAAAGGCGAGACTCGCCATTCCGGAAATGCTTGGTGGACCAAACTAATATTGGCAAATCGTATATCTGCAACATTGCCTAAGGCTTGTGAGATTGACAATTCAGCACTTAAATTTTGAGTGAAATTCCAACCACTGTAAATGGCCAAACTGGTAGCACCACCAAAATCACCTCCCAATACACCGGCTTCCCATTCACGTTTAGTGAAGTCTTGCAGTTGGTAATTACCCGCTTCAAATGACTGATCACCTAAAAGTGTTTTTTGCATGATATCTTCATGCACCCAGCCTTCATGCCCTTTCGTAGAGCGAACCTTAAACCACTGGGTCTTCTTTTTGATCAACAAAAGAGGCTGTCCTTTTTCCACAATATGAAAAACGGGATAACCTCGACCAGGTCCTGTGTGAAATTCAACAAAAGGCTCAGCGACTGTAACTCTTTGGTATTCATCTTCCTCATCCGCTAACACGCTGAAAGGCATAGAGAAAACCAATAATAAGCAAACCAGTGAGGCTCTAGTAATAAGTCTAATTCTTTGCAAGTTTGTTATTGTTCCCTAATAATACCAGTTACTGTATTTAAATAATTGACCAAATAGCCACTGTTGCTCTAGATTAATTTTGTGGTACATCAAACGGATTATTATAGTATTGACCACCAATGTCCAACCATTCTGATAGTAACTTTAATTCTGCTTCATTCAATCGTCCACTATGAGTCCCACCAGCCATAAAAACGCTGAAAAAACGATCGCTATTGTTGGCTGCTGAAACATCCAAACTAGGCGTTACTGGCACAGTCTGGGTTACAGGAATTGGATCTCCATTAGCATCAAGTATCAAATTCCCATTTTCATCCACTTCAAAAACCGGATTGCCATTGGCATCAAATACCGGAACCAATAGGTCAATTAAGGCACCGTTTATGACTTCTACCGCATTATCACCAAACATCAATTCACGATAGGAAACCAAATGATCTGGTTCATCGGCAGAGACATCTCCCACTAATTCCAATTGAGCGGCTGGCACTTGAGCAACCCCCATTTCATCCGACCCATTGTGGCATACAATACAAGTATTATCTGTGACTAAATTCCCCATAGCATCAAATACTTGTCTTGAAACATCCCAAATAGGTTGTATTTCATCAACATAGTTAATTGAAATACGGCACAGCGCCGTCCAATTAGTTTGACAGCCTGTCGTGGTCGGGGCAGGCGAAGAAAGGTCAGAATAATTATAATTAATATCCGGATTAGGTACACTTAACGCTGGATCAGTCCAATAATCCGTATAATTTATGTTAACCGAAAGAGATTGAAAGCCATTAATACGATTGTTAACTTGTGCCATGGTTTCACCTAAATCAGCAAAAAGCGCTGGATTGGTGTTAGGAAAAGGCGCTCCGGTTGCAGGTGCTCCCAAATTGGGTGATGCAGGTTCTGCATCATAACGACCGTGAGGTAATTCACTGTTGCTTGAATGACAACCGTGACACTTCTTGATTTCTCCGGCTTTAACCGTCATCCAATTCTGATGCCTTTCTGTTATTCGTCGACCATTTGCATCTAAAACACTCAAAGCAAAAGCTACGTTAGCAGGTACTTTAAACATGGCTGAACCATCGGGCTCTACAACCGCATAGCCTAATATATCTTTCATTTGCTGCGCTCGATTTCGTCCAAAAGCCGTATTATCTAAATCGACTAGATCTTCATCAGGCAATGAAACCGCTTTAACAACTCGAATAAATCTGGCAGGTCTGTTTGCTGCAGTTGCTTGCAAGGGGTCGGCCATAGCACTGATACCGAGAGGACTTACATCAACTCCATCAAAATCGTAAACGCTTTCGATATGCACCACACCGACATTTTCAGTGACTAGATTAGTATCGGCTGTGGGTTCACTATCTGGTATCACAACCCCCAAATCACGTGGTGACATGGCAACGATTTCGTGAACCACTATACCTTCAACACCCACCACAATTGGTATTTGAGTACCCTCAGCAGGATCAAAGCTCCAAATTCCGTATAGAGGGAGTGCTTCTTCCGAACCGTCCAAATCGATCGCTTCTTGAGTACATGGCACTATAATCGGGTTATTTTGCGCGTCAACATCGTTGAGCCTGCATGGTGTCCAGCTAATTAAAAATCGACCAGAACCGTCGAATAATGGATAAACATTGGCAAATCGACCGCCAATCGATGGCTCGTCATCCGTTCTGACGCTAAATGGCGTCGCACTCATCTGAGCAGGACCTGTCGTTCCCGTTGCGTCATCTGTGGTTTGATTGATTTCGGTAAAATTTTCCCAATCGATAAACGATAATTCGCCACCTAAACGGGTAGAGCTTTCGGGTCGTAATTTAATCAAAATACGTCCATCAGGTCCTTGCCTTGCCTGCATAAACTCTATCCTGCCACCATCTGTCCCGGTATCGTGGGAATGATAACCGTATAAGAATTCTAATCCCGTGCCATCAGGGTTTATCTGGTACAAGCTTATTCCATCGTTGTTTGCTGCGTTGTCCCAGCGACTAAAAACAATTTTTCCGTTCGTTAGCACACTAGGGGCAAGATCGTGACTTTGATTAAAGGTGATTTGTTTGACTTGAGTGCCATCGGCATTCATGACATGCAGCGCCAAAGTAGCAACGTTTTGATCTTCATCAAACGCATCAAACTGCGGTTTCCCTTCATCGAGTAAAATGGCTTTGGCCAGTCTTTGTCGGGTTGATGTAAAAACGATCCTGCCATCGGGTAAATAATGTGGGGAAATATCCTGACCTTCTTCTGCAGATATATCAGAGCTAATGATCCGTCGAATCAACTGAGTGGCTCGATCGTATTCCCAGATGTTCCAAGTAGGTTGATCCTCTTCATCCGCATCTTCGATTTCTGGTGCTCTCACCGCAAATACCAGCTTAGTGCCATCATAAGAAACATCGACATCTTTCACATCAAAAAGAGCACCTTCCTCAAATAATGCCTCTGTAATATTGGTTTCTGTGGCACTGGGAGTCGCTCGATCACGAATAAAAAGATTGGCTCCCGGGAAAAAATTGACCGGTTCGCGTAGTATATCTTCAGCAGGCTGCTCAATATCATTATTATCAAGTTCAACCGGAATGGGACGCTTAACGTAGGCAATCGGAAAATCAACGACGACAGGATCGTCATCCTGACCACTGCCTTCAACAGATACACTTCCACTAGTGCAACTTGAAACAGTAGCCCAAACGAACAAAGCAAATAAAAGTCGACTTAAAATTCTCATACTATACCTACGATTGATAACCCTTCCTATACTCAAAAGGTCTGATTCTGTCATCTTGAGATAGATAAAAAATTTATACACAATAAAACCAATAAAAACCGACATCAATGATAGACATAAAACAAAATTGAGCAATACCGCCTATTTGTCAGCCCTACAGACCGTTTATCTTAATCCATTTCATTAACCATGCAAAATAGTCAAGAATTAAGAAAGATCGCCGATAATCAGCCTATCCAAGTTCACACATCAGATAGTTTTTATTATCAATTAATCAAATTTGTAATTCTGTGCGAGGCTTCACGAAAATTTAATTTCAACTGAGTTATGATCAAAAAACGACAATAGGGTAGCTTCGCAAGAGCTGGTGACCGAAAACTTGATACAAATAAGTAGGTATCCAGTCAAGTCCTTTTCTCCTGATGTAGCACAATGAAACAAGTACATTATAGCTGCTTTTAACAATAATCTGGTGGGTATTTATTATGGCCAAAGGTTTAATATTAGAAAAAAGACCATTAAAAATAGCAAGTTTAGTGATAGGACTAAGTTTGTCGCTTCTCATTTCACAGGCTAGCTTTGCAGGCCCGAGAGAACAGGCCAAGAGAATTCATGACCGATTGGCAGGCGTACCACCGACCACCGCCGTATTAGATGCGATGGAAACAGACCTGACTAGCAACAATCAGATTGCCGCCGCTTACCGAGCAATGGATAATTCAGCATTTTATTCAGTAACCCTTAAGAATTTTGTGACTCCTTGGACCAACGAAGCTCAGACGCTATTTGCTCCGTTAAACGATTATACCGCAACGGTGATCGGCATCATCAGAGATGATATCGATATTCGCCAAATGCTGTACGGCGATATCATATATACGGGCAATTCTAGCGTGACTCCCGCTTATTCTAATTCCAGCAACGCACATTATGAAGCGATAGAAGATCAAGCTCTCGACTTACAGACGGTTCTGCAGCAAGCAACTCAATCCAGTGTGACCGGACTGGAAGCCAACGCCACTGCCGGCGTGCTAACCACTCGCGCATCGGCCAAAGCGTTTTTGATTGACGGCACCAATCGAGCTCATTTTCGATTTACCTTACTGAATCACCTTTGTGGCGATCTGGAACCTTTAAAAGATATTTCAAGAGAAGCCGATCGGATCAGACAAGATGTTTCAAGGAGCCCCGGTGGGGATAGTCGTATTTATAACAACGCCTGCTACGGATGTCACGCAGGTATGGATCCTATGATTCAGGCTTTTGCCTATTATGATTACGACTACACCATTGAATCAGATCCCGACGGCGAAAATGGGCAACTATCCTATAACGGTAATGGTGTCACCGACCCCGTCACTGGAACTAGGGTTAAAGCAAAATATCATAATAATCAAGCCAATTTCCCACCAGGTTATATTACGATAGATGATGAATGGGACAACTATTGGCGTCAAGGACAAAATTCAAACATCGGTTGGGATCAGGCTCTGCCTGGGAGTGGCAGCGGAGCAAAATCGATGGGGCAGGAATTGGCATACAGTGCAAAATTTGCTCAGTGCCAAGTCGAAAAAGTGTTTACCAATGTCTGCTTAAGAAAACCGGGGAATGATGCCGATCGCATCCAAATAGCCAATATGATTACATCGCTTTCAGACAATAATTATCAGCTTAAACAGACGTTTGCTGAATCAGCTATTTATTGCATGGGAGAATAAAATGAAAACACGACTAAAAAATAATCTCAAAAATCTCCATTCTCAGCCAGTCATAAGCTCTTCAATGCTTGGGTTGGTATTATTATTTCTTTCAGCCTGTTCAGGTGGCGGTCCAGAGGTTGAAGTCAATCCTGTACAAGCCGCTCCTCCGGAAATCCTTTACTCCGGCCCTCCTGCCGACACAGACGATGTAAGAACTTTTAAAAAAGAAGTGTGGGATCACTTATCTAAACAAAGTATGTGCGGCCGATGTCATGGTCTAGGAACGGCTCCAGAATTTGTTAATTTAGACGACATTAATGTTGCTTATGCGGCAGCTAATACTGTTGTTGATTTATCTTTACCAAAAAATTCTTTAATGGTAACCAAGGTGGGCGGAGTTCACAATTGCTGGTTGGGCAGTGGTAATGAAAGTGCTTGTGCAGATACAATCACAACCTACATTGCAAACTGGGCAGGAGATGCCGCAGGCAGCAGCAATAGTATAGTTTTGGAAGCCCCACCAATCAAAGATCCGGGTGCTAGTAGAAGCTTTCCTAGTGACTCGACACTTTTTGCTGCAACCATCCATCCTGTATTGACCGCTAATTGCGCAGGCTGTCATACTGATGCAGCCGCTTTGCCTATTGCACCATTTTTTGCCCAAGCAGATACTGACGCAGCTTATGCAGCAGCAAAATCAAAGATCGATCTAGACACACCAGCTAATTCACGTTTTGTATTAAGACTTAGAAATGAATTCCATAACTGCTGGAGTGATTGCGGCGACAATGCCACCGAAATGGAAGAGGCGATTATTGCCTTTTCCACTCAAATCCCACTGACCGAAGTCGATCCCAGCTTACTCAAAAGTAAAGCTCTCTTTCTCGCCGATGGCATTGTTGCCAGTGGTGGTGGACGATATGATGCGAGCACTATCGCAGTCTGGAATTTCAAAACAGGCAGTGGCGATACCGCATTTGACACCAGTGGTGTTGAACCGGCCATTCATTTAAACTTAAGTGGTAGTTACAACTGGGTCGGCGGCTGGGGTATACGAATCGTCGATGGTAAAGCGCAAGGTTCTACCGCATCGAGTAAAAAACTGCATGACCTTATCACTGCCACGGGCGAATATTCCATTGAAGCTTGGGTAGTACCAGCCAATGTGACTCAGGAAGGTCCCGCTGGCATAGTCAGTTATTCTGCAGGAACAACCAACAGAAACTTCACACTCGGTCAAACGCTATACAACTATAACTACCTAAACCGCAGTAGCGAAACGAACGAAAATGGTGAAGCCGATGTATCTACCGATGACGCTGCTGAAATATTACAAACCTCTTTACAACATGTGGTGGCAACTTTCTCCCCGACTGAAGGCCGCAAGATATTTGTTAACGGCATGTTGGTCGCCTCCGAATCAGATAATGCGGATTTTGTAACAGGCGGAACTTTAGGTGACTGGAACGATACCTATGCGTTGGTTCTCGGAAACGAAGTTTCTTCAGATAGGCTATTTGCGGGAACTTTTAGAATGGTTGCTATTCATAACCGCGCATTAACCCAAGAGCAGATTGTGCAAAATTTTGATGTGGGTGTCGGCGAAAAATTCTTTATGTTATTCAGCATTTCGCATTTAGTTGATTTGCCTGATTCCTATGTGATGTACGAAGTCAGTCAATATGACAGCTACAGTTATTTATTTACCGAACCAACCTATATCAATTTAAATAGTGAAGCCGTTCCTGACAACATTGATATGGAGAAAATTCGGATCGCCATTAACGGTAAAGAAGCGATTACCGGTCAGGCATACAGAAACTTGATGGCCAATGCCAATGCCACCGATTACAACAGTGAAACGGGCCAGTTATTATCGCGACTAGGCACCGTAATTAACTTAGAAAAAGGGCCAGAAGCGGACGAGTTTTTTATCACCTTTGAAAAAATTAATGGGGTAGAAAATCCATTTGTTGAACCTCCGGTTCCAGATCCTGCGCCACCCGCTGATTTAGACCCTCGCCCCGAAATTGGCATCAGAGATTTCGCTGAGATTAATGCGACTATGTCTCAAGCGACAGGTATCAGCATGGGCAATCCCAATGTGATGGCAACCTATAATACGGTTAAACAGCAACTACCCACAATAACGGATATCGATATATTTTCCTCCTCTCATCAAATGGGCGTTGTTCAACTAGCCATTGAGTATTGTAATGCCTTAGTGGAAGACTCTAGCGCAAGAGCAGCTTTTTTTAGCGGATTTGATTTTTCTGCATCGGCCAACACAGCTTTTGATACGGCCCAAGAGCGTGATTTGATTTTTGATCCTCTGATTGAAAATAGCGTTGGAATAGGGCTTACAAACCAACCTTCCGTAGTAGATTTGAAAACAAGATTAACGGAACTTACTGATAATTTATCTTCGTGTGGTGCGGGTTGTTCAGCTGATCGAACTGAGACCATCGTGAAAGCAGCTTGCGCAGCAGCAATCGGTAACGCTGCCGCATTGATACAATAGGAAGAGTTAAGATGAAAAAATTAACAGCACAACAATTACTAAATGCTCCTTTATTGCATAACAGCCACAAACGACCAGTAACCCGAAGAGATTTTATTTCTCAAGGATTCCTTGCCGGTGGAGCAAGCGTTATAGCGCCTACACTCTTAGGTTCTTTAATCTACCCAAGAAGCGCTTCTGCAACTCTTTCGCAAGAATTATTAGATGCAAAAGCTGACTGCAATATATCTTCAGTGGGCGATAATAAAATACCTTTCATTTGTTTTGACCTAGCGGGTGGTGCGAATATATCCGGTTCAAACGTATTGGTTGGCGGCCGAGGTGGTCAGCTCGATTTTCTCTCTTCGGCTGGCTATAGTAAATTAGGTTTGCCAGGTGACATGATACCATCCCTAGTTAATGCACAAACAGGTTTGTCCGATTTCATTAATAACGACTATGGACTTTCTTTTCATAGTGATAGCGCTTTTTTACGTGGTATTCAAGAGAAAACATCTGCACTAACCGCAACCAATACAAACGGTGCGGTAATCCCTGCTCGATCAGATAATGACACAGGTAATAATCCTCACAATCCAATGTATGGCATTAATATTGCTAAATATGGAATGAGTCAAACCACACAAAATGGATCACTAATGCCTCTAATAGGTTCACGAAATAGTGATTCGGGCGGTAATTCCATGTCGCCAGCATCTATGATTGATTTAGCCGTTAGACCAACCAAAGTCGATAGACCCAGTGACGTTACAGGTTTAGTCGATATCGGCGATTTAGTTGGACTACTAGATCAAGATGATGCCGTCTCAGTGATGGAGTCAATCTACAAAATATCTCAGGATAAATTGGCATTATTGGATACAAAGTTAACCAATGAAGAAAACGAAACCATCAAACAAACCGTAAAATGCAGTTACGTAAAAAGTGCAGATTTGGCTGATCGATTTGGCGACCCTACAACGCTTGATCCGGCCGGTGATTCAGATATTGTTGGCCCCAACGGGATCTTTACCCAAGAAGAATTTAACTCCGACGGTGAATTTAGAAAAACCGCATCGGTCATGAAAATGGTGATCAATGGTTTTGCAGGTGCTGGCACCGTCACGATGGGTGGCTATGATTACCATACAGGTGATCGCTCCACTGGCGAAGTAAGAGATCTTAGAGCTGGCAGATGTATTGGGGCTTGTCTCGAATATGCCGCGAAAATTGGCGTACCGTTAATGATCTACGTTTTCAGCGATGGTTCGGTGGCTAGCAACGGTACTGTCGATAATTCAGCAGATGGACGAGGTAAAGGCGTTTGGACAGGAGATAATTCTTCGACAGCCAGCTCGTTCTTTATGGTTTTTAATCCTGACGGAAGAGCACAATTAATAGGGGCAAGCCCTGAAGAACAAGCCATGCACCAGCAAATTGGTTATATGCGTGCGGATGCGTCAACCGAAACGGCCTCATCCCCAGCCGCTAACAATCCAAACTTATTGGTCGAAACTGTCATTTTAAATTATATGGCATTACACGGTGAACAAAATTTATTTGGTACTGCAGGTTATTTTCCAAATCATGGTTTAGGTAATTCAGTATTGCAAGATAGTTTGACCGCGTTTGAACCTATTGTTAATGGGACTATTAGCGGTTGATAATGAAGAATATTACTCTCCTTAAACTTTCTGTGTGTCAGTCGGCTTTTTTACAATAAAATAAGCCGATTGATGTACCATTTCATATTTCATTGCTCGCCCAAAAGTGGACCATGATTTAATGCCTTGTTATCAGCAGCATAACAGGCCCATATAGTTTAGAAGCAATTTAGCTCGCTTTTTGTCGCCACCATAGCATTATAATTAAACCAAAAATGGCTCCCCCGATGTGAGCAAAATGAGCAACATTGCCAATCGAATAACGAGTCATACCAAAAAATAAATCAGCAAAAATTAATGTTGGCACAAAATATTTGGCTTTCACAGGAATAGGTAAAAATATCAATGCCAGGTTTGCGTTTGGAAAGGTGATCGCAAAGGCTATCAAAATGCCATAAATCGCTCCAGATGCGCCAACAGCCGGCGTATAAAAGACAGCAAAAAATTCTTTTAACTGGTCCTCCGATATAGAACGCTGCACATAATTATTGACACTGCCAGATTCTAACACTTCTTTAATATCCTGTGCATTCAAGCCTAAACTTAATAAGCGATCGTAAATATCATAAAATTGATAATAATTGACCAATGTATAGACAACGGCAGCACCAATACCTGAGATAAAGTAGAAACTTAGAAACCGACGAGTTCCCCATCTTCCTTCTAAAATATTTCCGAATGAATATAACGCAAACATATTGAATAAAATATGAGAAAAACTGCTGTGTAAAAATAAATAACTGACTAATTGCCAAATCACAAAGTTATCATTTTCCGGAAAAAATAATGCAAATGTTTCGAACGGAATAATCTGAAGATTATTCAACAATAAGAAAACAATCGCATTGATTGCTACAAGCATTATTACTGAGTTTTTATTAGAATTCATATTTTAATATCTTTGTAATTCATTAATAACCATTTTCTGGCATTCATTCTGGAGCCATGACCTTAGCGCATCCTATAACTATAGCGAACAAGTGCAAGTTTATGGATGGATCAAAAACTTCACTGACGAAAAAACCTTTAAAGCCAGACCATTATTCTTCATCGATAAGATAAAACCACTAACAGTCACGCCACCTCACGGATCGATGACTTTGCATCTATCAAGCCCAATATCTTCCCGTATTCAAAGAGTTTGATTAGTCACACTGAAATTTCAGGTGAGAAAGTCAAAATTTCTTTTGATTGATTAGTAATAACCTTAAAATACCGTTTCGGCGAGACCCCCAAATGTTTTTTAAACATCGTAATAAAGGCAGAATCCGACTCATAGCCTAAATCGACTGCGACGGTCGAAATCTTATCTCCATTTTCAATCCGCTCCAAGGAATATAAAATTCTTAATCTTTGTCGCCACTCGATAAAACCCATTTTAGTTTCTTTATGAAATAATCGGTTAATCGTTCTAGGAGTAGCACCCACGGTTTCACACCACTGCTGGAGTGAAGTATTGTTACTCGGCTCCCGACAAATCATATCCGTTATTTTCAATAATCTTCGGTCATTTGGCATGTTAAGAGAAAGCGGTGCTTGACTAGCGTCTTCAATTTGATCGAGTAAAAATGCTATGTGCCTCATTTTTTTTGAATCAAGCGAATACTCATCACCCCACGAAGTGAGTTTTAGTATTAGCTCCCTAAGCAATCTGTCAACATCAATTGCCGTCGTTTGACTGGGTAAATGCTCAGCATATTCATTCTCAATATAAAGCGAACGAAAACTCAATCCAAATTTAGTCGAGACAATATGTGGAGTGTTTTTGGGGATCCAAAGCGCCTTTTCTGGTGGGATAATAAAGCTGGCAGTGGGTAATTCAACTTTCATGATCCCACGTGAAGAGTAAGCAAGTTGACCCCAGGGATGCTGATGCTCTTCCACGGTATAATTCGTGGGCATTTCCGAAACTCTCGCTAATATAGGTCTGTTTAATCGGTCCTTATTGAAACCCGATTGGCCTTTGCTCCAAGTGTGAATGTCCGATTTGATAAATAAATAGTCTTTTTAGCGAAAGAATGACATTGATTCTAGAGATATAATCCTATTTTCGCAACCGAAAATAGAATTTCAGGAATCACTTAAGTGCTCCCCAAACAATGGCAAACCAAAAAAGCGTTTTTGGTCCTCACCTCTATTTTGATGACTTTAACCTTTGCCGCTTGGGTGGCATTACTGAATAACTTTGCGATTGAAAAAGCCGCCTTTACCGGTAAAGAGATCGGTATGTTGCAAAGCTTAAGGGAGATCCCCGGATTCCTAGCTTTTACAGCTATTTTTATTTTGCTTGCCGTCAAAGAGCAAACCTTCGCATTATTGTCACTTTGTGTCTTATCAATTGGCGTCGCCATTACTGGACTCTTCCCTTTCGAAATTGGCCTGTATGCCACCACCGTATTAATGTCACTGGGATTCCATTATTTTGAAACCGTTAAAAACTCGCTCGCTTTACAATGGCTAAGCAAAGAGGAAGCACCTACGGTCCTTGGACAACTCATTTCTGCTAGTGCCCTCGCATCTCTGCTTACTTATGCCGTGATTTGGGTCTTTTTTACGCTTCTAGAAATAGAGTATTCACTGGCTTACCTGATCTTTGGTGGTTTGGGATTTCTATTATTCATATGGCTGTGGTTAGCATTTCCACAATTTGAAAACCCGGTGGAACAGCATAAAAAAATAATCCTTCGAAAGCGCTATTGGCTATATTACCTACTGACCTTTTTTAGCGGTGCCAGACGGCAGATTTTTATGGTATTCGCCGGATTTATGATGGTGGAGAAATTTAATTATAGCGCTGCCGATATCGCCCTGCTATTTATTATTAATCATGTTTTGAACCTATACTTTGCACCAAAAATCGGCCACTGGATAGGAAAAATTGGCGAGAGAAAAGCACTCACCATTGAGTATATAGGCCTGATCTTAGTGTTTACGGGTTACGCACTGGTAGAAGATTCAGATATGGCCGCCGGATTGTATGTGATTGACCATTTGTTTTTTGCTATGGCCATCGCCATAAAAACCTTCTTCCAAAAAATTGCCGATCCGGCAGACATAGCCTCTACGTCGGCGGTTAGTTTTACCATTAACCACATTGCCGCAGTAGTGATCCCTGCGGCGTTCGGTATTTTGTGGCTAAATAGCCCAGCCAGTGTTTTTTATGCAGGTGCGGCTATGGCTTTAATTTCGTTAATATTAAGCCAACGAATTGATATAGAGCTAAATCCGCAAAACCAAAGTGATATACGAATAACCGACAGCAACTAAAGTTGATATTCAACGATTGTTCAACTATTTTGAAAAACCGACAATAGAGGAAACAATCACGCATAAAACACATTATCCTAACGAATCAACAAAGCAGATTGAATGTCTGGGTTTAAGCTAATAGAAATCATCCTGCACCAGTATTTGAGCCCTTATTTATCAGCTATTCCGAGGATTACTGGCGACTCTTATCTTAATAACTAAAACACTTACCGCTTTAGAGAATAAGTTGGGAATTAGCTCAATAATTGAGTATATTTGAAAATCAAACAAACCATTTTTGACTATTCAACGACATAATCAACAAATAGAGAACAGACGAAAAGGCATTGTGCGGGTTAACCACAAGCTTTATTAACGAACTGGGTCACAAATACACATTATGTTCCAACTCAATAAAGATGAAAAATTAATCGAAAAAGCGCTGGGAGGCTCCCAACGCAGCTGGGTTAACTTGGTTAAACGCTATGAAGGATTGGTGTACAACTATTGCCTGCGCATGACATTTAATACATCTGACGCAATGGATTTAATGCAGGAAGTATTTTTGGCCACCTATCGCAATTTACCTAGTTATCGTGGTCAGAATCAGTTTAAAGGCTGGATGATGCGAATTGCCGCCAACAAAACTACCGATTTTTTACGCTCTAGGAGCCGAAATCCACTCCATCGAGCCGGAGAGGTCACTGAAGACAGCTACAATCATCCGGAAATACATCCTTCTCACTCGCACCCCCATGATCCGGCCGAGCACTATAAGTTAGAAAAAACCAACCAACAAATTAAGAAGGTGCTAGAAAGGCTGCCCGATGAGCAAAAACTGGTCGTTGAGCTCAAATTTTTCCAACACTTTACTTTTGATGAAATCAGTCATCAAACCGGTACATCAATTAATACAGTAAAAACCCGACTTTACACCGCTCTCAACAAGCTAAAAGGTTATTCGGAGATGCAAAATGTTATGTGATCATCAACTCGTTATCGAGCATATCAACGATTACGTTGAAGATAAATTGTCACTTGAAATTAAACGTCAAATGGAAGTCGCTTTTGACAATTGTTCCAACTGTCAGGCGACCTACAAGCAATGCCTAGAGTTATACCAAATGTCCCATGCGTGGCAATTACAAAATGTTCCTGAATGGCACCGGACCAACTTTGCCGTCAGACCGCCGGTTAAAAATACCCGCTGGATGAATTGGGGAGCCATGACCACCTCTTCTCTTGCGATATTAATGATCGTCTTTCAATTGGAAATTACTAGCGGTGAATCGGGCTTGATGATTAGTTTTGGAGGGGATCAAAGTGAAGCAAAAATGGCTAAAATGGTTGAGTCACAACTGGTCAGTTATAAAATCGAGCAAGAAAAAGTTTTTCAGATGAAACTGGATGATGCTCTGGAAAGACAGAACGACCAAACCAAATTACGTTTAGCCAATTGGCTGGAAAAAAATCGAAACGAAAGACAGCAAGATATTAAATTTGTTATGACAGGCTGGCAATCACAACGATATGAAGATCAAAAAAATGTTGATCGACAATTATCTTACATCGCCGACAATCAGATTGAAAATAATCAGGTTATCAATCAACTCATCCAGTCTGTTACGATTCATCAGAAAAATATTTCTGGTGAGTCAGAACAGCCCCAAAATTTATGAGTCATTAAATTATGAATAATAGATCGAGTATTACCAACATAGGAGGTCATCTACCAATGAAAATTAAACCCGTTCAATCTAACCGAACTAAATCTGCTGTAACCAAAGGGTTAGCGGTAGCATTGACTAGTCTCCTCTCATTAACCAGTTTAGGTACACATGCAGTGGATTATAGCCGGGCAGAAAAGGAACTTCGAATAATGAGTAAGATCTTCGATACTTCGCTGGCGGAAGTAAAACAAACCAATAATCGTAAACACTATTCTGGGTCACGAAAAACGGAGGCCGTTTATCTTGCCCAACAAGGAATGGTTTTTAGTTTTAGCTTTAGTCAGTCTGGATTTTCCGGTGAAGACTGGCAAGCATTTGGAGAAGGTATCGGTCAACTGGTTGGTAGCATTAGTGCTGAAATCGCTCAGTCTTTTGCCGATGTTGATTTTGTTGCACCAGTTGCGCCGATAGCTCCGCTTACTGACGGTCATTGGGAAGGTAGTATAGAAGCCTATGAAACATACCAAGAAGCAATGGAAAACTTAAGAGATGAGCAGCGAGACAAGCGGGAAGAAGTCAGAGATATTCAACGCTCTATTCGTGAAATAGAACGCCAAGCTCGCAGAGAAGAAATTGACTCTAAACAATTAGATAAAACTAAAAAAAAGCTTAAAGAAAAAATGAGAATTTTATCAAAAAAACTAAAACAATATGAAAATATCAGAAAGGAATATGAAGAAAAAAGAAAGGAAAAATATAAAATAAACAATCAAGATAAATCTAATTTAATTACCAGCACATTATGCGACTACGGCGCGACACTTCGTTCTTTAAAAAATAATGAGCACATCACATTGATTTTTAAGCGATTTGAAAATGGTAAAGATCAAGTACATGTATTTAACTACCAAGATGTCAAAAACTGCACTAATAAAGATAAACTACTGAAAAAAGCAATTAGTTATCAGCTGTAATTTTATTAACGAGGACGGGGTCATCTAATGAACCCGTACAATATTTCCCTTGATATTGCAGGACTTGATTATTTTAAGTGAGTTCTGATTTTAGGCTCTAGGGTCTGTTGATCTTTCATAAATACCAATTCTTAGGGTATGATTCAGATACATCTGACATCTATCTCTAACACCTAAAGTTTACTTTAACTAGAATAATCATACGGGAAACCTAAACAATGAATTTATCACTTATAAAATTAGTCATCGCTTCGATAGCAATATTGATAATATCGGCATGTAATCCTGCATTGCTCACCTATCAACTGGATCCAGAAATTCCTCACTTAAATCAATTGGCGGGTGATGCCAAAATCGTTGCCCTGAAAGTAATCGACGCAAGAACCGATAGCGCGAGCGATAATTCTGGTCAAAAAACGATCTCTGGACCAACCGAAGAAGCGAAACTTCTGCAACGCAAATTGATGGAATTGCTGAAAAATAATGGTTATAAAATAATCAACAAAACCTTACTGGCAGATGTCGCTTTTGAAATTGAAATCACCAATCTGGAACTGACCATCGAATCATCGACCTTTAAAAGCATTATCAGAGGTAAAAGTGAAATAAAACTAACCGCGAATAGACACAGTCAACAATGGTCTAAAATTTTCCGCGCAACCCGCCAACAAGAAGTAGCCAATCCAGCCAATAATCTTGATGCGACTGGTGTCATGAATCAAATGCTAACCAAACAGTTTTCAAACATGTTTGATGATGATTCTCTACGAGATTTCCTAGCCAAATAGCAATAACGGGTTAAATTAATCAATAAATTGGCTATATTTGTGATCATTTCCTGACTTTTCATCCAATTATGGTCCATAATTACTACAGATAACTAACCAATAAGGAATTAACAATGCTAAAGAAATTATCTATCTTGGCTATTGCTGGACTGACATTGTCGTCTTATGCGCAAGCCGATACGGCAGGTTTTGAAATTGGCGCTTATCAGTGGACACCTGACTATTCAGGCGTATTTGCCGTTGATAATGGAAATCAGCTCGGAACGTCAATAGATATACGGGATGACTTGGGATTTACCGATGAAAATCACAATATTATCTGGGTATCTCTAGAACACCCAGTACCCTTTTTACCCAACTTTAAAATTGTTTTTTCTGATCTTGATGTTTCATCAACCATAGATATTGAAGATGAAATTGTTTTTGGTGAAGAAACTTTTCCACTTGCAGCGACAGTCACAACTCGAGTCGATATGAGTAATATCGAATATACGTTTTATTATGAATTATTAGATAATTGGATCAATCTGGACGCAGGCTTGACGTTACGTCAATACGATGGTCTTATTACTCTTGCCATTGATGCACCTTCAAATATTAGTGAAAGTGAAGCGCTTGATTTCACCATACCATTGCTTTACGTCAAAGGTCGTGTTGATCTGCCTCTCACTGGATTTTTTGTTGACGGCGAAATCAATATCATTAGTTTTAATGGTGATTCTTTATCAGATACCGCTCTATCCGTTGGTTACGAAAGTGAAATTGGACTCGGTGCCAAAGCGGGTTACCGAACATTTAGCATGGAAGTAGAGGAATCTGATTTCACCTCTGATTTAGAATTCAAAGGCGCTTATGTAAGCGTATTTTTTCATTTTTAGTTCTTTACTCAACAGATTAGCACTTCGGTTGCTGATCTGTTGACTCTCCCTATTAAGACTCCCCTTGCGTAAAACAATTGTTTGCTTATAATCTTTTTTGTGACTTTTTACAATTGTAGGATTTACATCTTCGCTATATGATAGTGGTCAATAGTTTAACGTTTACTACAAAGAGATTGAGTAATGAATAAACAAATAGTAATAACCACATTAGCCGTTATTTTCGCTTTGCAGATAACCCCCGTGATCGCTCATGCAGAACATGACAAAGCTAGATACGTTGCTACCAACGGCGTTGATACCGGTCGCTGCGGTAAAATAACATCACCCTGCAAAACCATTCGATATGCGGCCCAACACGCAAACAAAGGGGATAAAATTCAGGTTGCCGCCGGTAATTATCCTGTAAACGATACTGATACTCTGTTCTATTTACTGAGTGACATATTACCAATCAGTGGCAGCTTTAGTCGCACAGATAATTATAAAACTCGTGATAAAAAACATATCACCCAGTTAACGGGTATTCCTTTGGAATATGCTGAGAAGCTGAGTAAAAAAGGATTTACAGTAATTGTTGATCAAAAAGGTCAAAACAGTCAAACAATGGCTCGATTGCAGGACAAACTCGATATTTATGCTAGGTTAAAAGAGTCACAAACAAAAGTTGATTGTAACGCTGGTAGTGCAGGTGATTTTTCCTGCAATAATATCGACTTACTTTCTCATATACCCCTCAGTAGTTTTTCAACCAATCCCATCGCTGCTAACGATATTTGGGGGCATTTTGACTTGAATGATAATCGCGAATACGCTTTGATAGGCCTGAAAAACGGTATTGGAATTGTGAATATATCCAATCCGACAGCGCCTAGTGTTGTCACCACAATCCCCAGTCAATCAAGCACTTGGCGTGATTTGAAAGTCTATCAGTTTTATGACACCGGAGAAAAACGCTGGAAAAGTTATGCCTATGTCACCACCGACAATGCGTCCGTGGGTTTAATGATTATCGATTTAAACCATTTACCTCAAACGGCGACCGTCGCGTCAATCAATACTACCGATACAAGTGCCCACAATGTCTATTTAAGTAATGTTGATTATTCAACCGGAGTCGCTTTAACGGGTCACTCTCCCTATTTACACATAGCAGGTTCCAATAGGAATGGCGGCGCATTTAATTCTTACAGTTTGGCTGATCCTACCGAGTTGAGCAGCGTGTACAAACCCGTCGATGCCACTCGTAGCAACTACAGTCACGATGTCGCCTCAATGGTGATTACTGATCCACGTAAAGACTCTCAATGTGTAAACGCTAGTGATCATTGTGAAATATTTTTCGACTTTAACGAAAACAACTTTCAACTCTGGGACAAAACCTCCAATAACGACCCTCAAAGACTCAGTACAACTAGCTACGCTAACGCGAATTATGTTCATTCCGGCTGGTTTACAGAAGACAAACTAGTGGTCATTGTGCACGATGAACTAGATGAAATAAAAGCGGGATTAAATACCACCGTTCGTTTTTTCGATATGAGCGACCTGACAGCACCTGTTCAAGTGGGTACTTGGACCGGCCCCACTCGCTCGATTGATCACAATGGTTTTGTCAGAGGTAATCGCTATTATATGTCCAACTACGAACGAGGATTAACCGTACTGGATATTACTGATCCATCGAACCCGTTTGAGGTTGGTTATTTTGATACCTACCCAGTCAATAATAGCGCATCGTTTAATGGCGCTTGGGGCGTTTACCCATTTTTACCAAGTGGAAATATATTGGTTTCCGACATTAATAGCGGTCTGTATGTTTTAGGCGACAAAACACTTAACGTGAGTAATGGCAGTATTCAATTCACTACTGACGAATATACCGTCAACGAAGGCGAAACGGTTGCGATTACGATAAATCGTAGTAATGGATCAAGCAGCGACATACAGGTTGGCTGGGAGCTAACCACTGGCTCAGCAGATGAAAGTGATTTTAGCTTAGATTCTGGCATATTGAGTTGGTTAGATGGAGAAAGCCAAGCCAAAACCATCTCCGTTTCGACCACGGCTGATAGCATCATTGAAACCGCTGAAATATTTTTTATTCGATTATTTGACCCCCAAAATGGCGCGACCCTCTCAAGCCCCAATTTAGCGAGGATCCGGATTAATGCCGAAAATAGTGCTCCAGCGGTTTCTGCTGGCACAAACATTCAAGCAACAATAGGCATCAACATTAGTTTGATCGGATCCGCTACCGATCCCGATGGCGATCCACTGACCTATTTATGGAGTCAAATTTCAGGCAATCCAGTAACACTCACCGATGCAAACACACCTAATGCCAAATTCACGGCGAACACTGCAGGTAGTTATAGTTTTGAATTTGTTGCAACAGACAGTGTTGGTAATTTTGATAAGATCACGGTTAGTGTGAGCGTTACCGCCGTGCAACCTCCTCCCGAGGGCAATGATATAGGAAGTAGTAACGGTGGCGGTAGTGTTGGATTGTTGTTATTGCTGCTGACAATTGGCGGTGTAGCGAATAGAAAAATAAACCTTGTCTAGTTTGTAGAGCAACTAGTAAGTTCATCAACTGAGTGGGCTTATCGTTATTAACGGCTTTCGGGAGATGACATCCTACTAACCCGAGACCTCCAGGGAGCTACCTTTATTAAGAGTAACATCCCTGGAATGGCACAGGCATAACAGATAACAAAAAATAACTGATAACCCACCTCTTCGATTATAAAACCCGTGCTTGCCCCAGCAAATGTGCGGGGAATGGTAGCAATACTCGTTAATAAAGCAAATTGTGTTGCAGTAAATTGTTTACTCGTGATCTGCGCCATAAAGGTTGCTATACCGACAGAACCAAGCCCTACCCCTAGATATTCCATACTGACAGCCGCAAACAAGACCCAGCTATTGTTACCAACCTGAGCCAGGATTCCGTATCCGATAATCGACATAATCTGAAATATTCCGAATACCCATAGCGAGCGATTCATCCCCAGATAGAGCAATAAAATACCGCCAATAATTGAACCCAAAATGGCGGACCATAATTTAGAAATCTTAGCAATGGTGCCAATTTCCGTGCCTGAAAATCCCATATCATAGAAAAATGGTGTTTCTAATGCTGTCGCCATATTATCGCCTAGCTTATACAGTACTAGGAACAACAAAACTAATAGTGCATTTTTCCATCCGTTCCTCGAAAAAAATTCCTTGAATGGTTCAACAATCGCTTCCTGAATACTGGTCGGTTGGTATTTGGATTTTGGAAGTTCATTAACAATCAAGCTAGTCACTAGCCCAACCATCAAGAATATTGCGGCACTGGCAATCGCCCATTCCCACGAAAAAAGGTCTTCAATAATCAATGCGACACCACCAGGAATAATCGAAGAAAATTTATAGGCATTAACAAAAATCGAAGTTCCCATTCCCATTTCGTTATCCGACAATAATTCCCTTCTATAAGCGTCAAGGACAATATCCTGGCTTGCACTAAAAAAACCGATTGTGCCAACCACCAACGCAATTAAACCAATTTGTGAGACAGGATCTAACAAGAGTAAGCTAAAGGTGAGGAGAATTAATGGCACTTGGGTAACCACCATCCACCCTCTGCGTTTGCCTAAAAAAGGCAGAGTAAACCTTTCCATTAGCGGTGACCAAGCAAACTTCCAATTATAAGAAAAGAGAATGATCCCAAACAAACCAATGGTTGAAAGGTCAACGCCTTTATTACGCAACCATGCAGGCAACAATTGGATCAAAATATAAAGTGGCAACCCCGACGCAAAACCGGTAAATAGGCAGACCAACATTTTCTTATTAAGTAAAATTGATGCGAATGTTGCTTTTTGTTTTATTGGTTGCAATATAAATCCTTGGCTACTAGTAAACTAATGGGATGTTTATAGGCTAAAGTACCAAAAAACCAGCAAAGCATGTAGTGTATAATTGATTTTATTTGATTTACCTAAATAGTCAGACGCTAATGCCCTCCCCATCCATCAACATCATCGGTTCCGGAAGTATGGGACATCTTTGGACCGCTTATCTACTCGACAAGCAAGTAAATGTTCGCTTGTACGCCAGACAACCCCAAGATAGCCAACAATACATTCTTCAATCACCGCAACGCCGATTTGCTTGTAATATCACTCATCATTCTTTAAACCTAGAAAAATCAGTTAAAGCACGAGAAATAACGCCACCCAGCAACGCACCTAACGATCCGAAAGATGGACTCATCACCAGTAAGGTGACCATGCCATTTTTCATTAGGTCATACACGCCGCAGGATAGCACTCTTTCCACGACTTCAACTGGTTATTCTAGGTTAAACAACTGGCAAAAACCTGATTTCCTTCTTATCTGCGTAAAAGCAACAGCTTTACAAGGTTTATGTGTCGAACTAAAGTCAATTAGCCCTCCTGAAACCCCCATCATTTTGATGATGAATGGCATGGGTATCATCGAAATGGCTCAACAATATTTACCGGAGACAACTATCTACCAAGCGTCTACCAGCCATGGAGCTCGATTAGAAAATTTTGATCTGTGGCACACAGGTCATGGAGAAACATTAATTGGAAACATTGACGAAAAAAATAGTCTGAAGAAAAATGACAAACCGATTGCTGATTTAATTTCAACACTTAATAACGCATTACCCCTCGTCCGATGGAGCGATAATCACCAAGAGGTCTTATGGACAAAGCTACTAATCAACTCTATTATCAATCCATTAACCACCATTCATAACGTTCAAAACGGTGGCTTGTTGAGCAGCAAAAAAATCAACCGCCAAGCCAAAACACTTACTCAACAGCTTGAGCCTATCATCCGAAAATACCTACCATCACAAAACTGGCAAAGTATTTTTGAAAAAGTTGAGCTTGTTGCAAATCAGACCTATACTAATGTGTCATCAATGCGTCAGGATGTCCTAATGGGTAAAAAAACGGAGATAGATTTTATCACTGGCTACTTACTTAAAATGGCAGCAAAACAGCAAATAAACTTACCTGAACACGAGCAAATGGTTAACCAAATCAAATTATTAGAAAAAGAGTCCTAACAGAGACAAATCTCTGTCACAATTTAGAGCTTGGGTTCAGAATAAATTCGAGTCTTTTGATACTCTTCGTAAGATATTATAACAATATAATGAGCCTATGGAGCTTCCTATGTCACCGACATACAAATCTTTACTCATATTACTCATTTCCGGAACTTTATTTACAATATTGTTAGTTAGTGGTCGATCCGATAGTCTATCATCTGCTGAAAATGACATCGGTGCAGCGGAACTGGCCACACAACAACTAAGTCAGCAACTTGGTGATAACCTGAACGCACTCACAGAAGGTCTGATCAGTTTATCAAATAATGCTTTTTGGCAAGAATCATCAGTTGTTGAATGGCCTCAACGCCTATCAAGCCAACAAGAAATCTATAAAGCTGCTGGTCTTAATATTCTTGGAATACATGCTAAAGCCAATGACATAGTCTACATGGAAAAGATCAACCGGCCGGGACAATTTTTGGGGCTGAAACAACCACTCGAAAAATTATACCAAAATAAGCGAGTTACACGGATCATTCAGACCTACAAAGAACAACCCGCAATTATTTTAATGGTTCCGGTCAAAACCGTTGAAAATAATATCATCGGCAGTTTGATCGGGGTTAAATTTTTGAATGCCTCAATGTTAAAAGATTTTCACTACATATCCAAAGCGCCAGCGGTACTGTTAAAAAATAACCAACCATTTGATTTAAGCGTAGATACCTCTCCCAATATTAATGATTTCAAACTGGTTCCGCTTATTTGGCCAAAGGAAATTCAATCATCGGTTTGGCAAATCGCCTTGATGGTAAAAAAAGACAGTTTGTTTATCGGATATTTTTTACAGTTGATATTGGGTCTAATCATCACTCTGATTACCATTATTCTTGTTTGGCGACAATTAAGAGTTATGCAAAATATGCTTCAACGCCTAAATGCCACACTTAATCTTGATCTCCCCATAGCTGAGCAAATAAATGCCCTCTCCGAACTACAAATTACTCAACCTGATACGGCACTAATTGAATGTTCTCAAGCCATCAGGGCTCGACTTCAGCAATTAACCCAGCAGAAAAAAGCACTTTCCATCGAAGTTAGAAAACTCCAAGAAAGTCAGCAAAAAATATTAAATGCAAATGATGAAATTAAGGCAGAGCGAGATTCAGCCGTTGCCGCACCGCGTCTTAAGTCAGAATTTTTGTCTCGTATGGGGGATGAAATTACCACCCCTATGAAGTCAGTAGTTAGTATGTTGAAGCTATTATCTGAATACCCATTTGAAGCCGAACCTAAGCAGTTATTGAATATCGCTAAACGCTCCACCCGAACCTTGGTCGATAACCTCAACAATATTTTGGATTTTTCAAAACTCGACGCCAATATGCTCAAACTTAAACCCAGAGACTTTAATGTCCGAGAATTGGTTGATGCTCTGTCATCTGAACTGGTTCATTTTGCCAACGAAAAAAACTTGTCCTTGCAGGCAAGCAGTGATGCGGAAGTACCTGCCACCCTAAAAGCAGATGTATTTCGAATTAAACAAATTCTTCGCAACTTACTGGGTAATGCTATCCGTTTTACTAAGTCTGGCGAAGTATCTCTTTATGCAGATGTGTCTGCAAAAAATGAGCGTAAGTTGCTTCGTTTTACGATTGCAGATACCGGCATAGGTATGTCGCCAGATGCTCAAAAGGAAATTTTTGATTCGTTGCAGCAAACTACCAAATTGAGTAATGCCAGCTTTGCAGGTCGCTTAAGACTAATTGTTTCCAAACATTTAGCGGAGCAAATGGGGGGGGAAATTGGCGTTATTAGTGAAATCGGTCAAGGTAGCCAATTCTGGTTTACGGTTGCGTATAAAGAATCTCAATAATAAATAGAATAAAAACACCGCCGAACCATTATTTAACTTCGCTTTCCGCCAACAACGACTTAATTTCTTCGCGTAGGCTAGCCAACGGCATTGGCTTGCTAAAAACTCGATCAGCCCCCATCCCACTAGCAAACTCAAGATAGCTTTCAGGATCAGACGAACCGCCGCCTGAATAGGCGATAATTTTGAGATCAGGGTACATTTCACGAACTTCAGAGATAAATTCCAGCCCTTCTTTATTGGGCATTAAAATATCAGTGATCACGAGATCTGGTGTCTGATGTTCAAAATAGGCAAGCGCAAGCTCACCGTCTTCAGCCATTAAAGCTTGGTGTCCGTCAAGCTCAATAACGTCAGTCAACAAACGTAACATTTGTGGATCATCATCCACTAAAAGTATAAGTGCCAAATGCACATCCTCCCTGCGATATCCCTATCTTCAAACCTTGGATTTACAAGATTTATCCTAATATTATTAAGTCCATTATCCGGAAACGGCTTGAACGAATGATATTTAACGGCTAATCTGCCATCCAAAGATATCGAACCCCATTACTGCTCGGTATTCCAATTAATTTTAGTTGTGCCCTTTATACAAGCATCATTGGGTGAAGCCAATATTGCCGGATAGCATAAATCTACACAGCCAATTATGAGTGCTGTTGACAACAAAAACAATGATCATGATGACAAAAATCCTTGAAAACTCTTAAAATGTTAACTCAACAATGATATTTTTTACAATAGAATTATGATCACCGGAAAATACAGATTCAATTCCAGCCAATATTGTTCAAAAGTTAGGGTAATTTTATTGTTGACACGAGAGAGTCCACATAAGTTATGAATTAGACTTCTATTAACCTAGAATAATTATATGGATTCATTGTTTCAAATATCGAGCTCTTCAATCTATGCAAAACTTTAAACGACTCAAAAAAACTCTCATTTACGAAAATAACGATTTTTTAGTGATCAATAAGCCTACTAATATTTCCTTTCATAATCAGCAGGATAATCTTGGCATCCATAGTCGTATACAAACTCAGTTAGGCTTCAATATTTGGCCTGTACACCGACTCGATAACATTACATCCGGGTTGCTAATTTTCGCAAAATCTCAGCATGTGGCCGGTGAGCTAGGCAAGATGTTTGAACAAAGAGCAATCAACAAGATATATATCGCTCTCAGTGATACAAAACCAAAGAAAAAACAAGGTAATATTATAGGCGATATGAAAAAATCTCGTGGTGGAAGCTGGAAACTGACTCAAACTAAAGAAAACCCCGCTAAAACTCATTTTTTAAGTCGCTCATTAGTACCTGGCATTCGGCTATTCTGGATCACGCCAAAGACCGGAAAAACTCATCAGATCAGAGTGGCACTAAAATCAATTGGCTCACCCATATTGGGTGATAAACGATACTCTGGAACCCGTGCTGACCGTGGATATCTGCATGCTTATCGTTTAAGTTTTGTTTGGCGGGATAAACCAATAAAAATTGAATGTCTGCCGCAATCCGGTGAATATTTTAGGTTAAAAGAACTGAGTAAACTCTTGAATTTTTTTAGCCAGTAGACTAGAGAGGAAACTTGCTGTCGCCCTAATTTTAGAATTCACTTGAAACGATTAGAGCTCTATTTAAAGTTAAAATCTCGTTCAAGCAATACCGGAAAGAGAAAATTATTTGGCCTTTGAGTGATTAACTATTTGAATATTATTACAAACAAATATTTATAACTGATTGTTTTAAGTGAATTTCAAGCTTCTTCAAGCTTCTTCAAAGTCAATTCAAGCATTTAGTATATAAAAAAATAATAATCGCTACAGAAAGACAAATTGTCTTTCTGTAACCTAGAATAATCAAACTACAAGGATA
>Ga0256845_1000172_pt1 | contig 60178 bp, 51 predicted proteins | sample RiftiametaG_FD_189101 | JGI IMG/M metagenome (GOLD analysis project Ga0256845, IMG submission 189101) | Tube worm associated microbial communities from hydrothermal vent at the East Pacific Rise, Pacific Ocean - Riftia | ecosystem: Host-associated > Annelida > Integument > Unclassified ...
AATGTTGACGAGATCTAAGTCTCTATGTATAAAATAACCTTAATCCTCTCTTTTGTGCTTTCTAATTAATTACTTAAATTTACAGAATGTAAACTTAAGCAGTATAGAAAAAGGTCTAAGTGCCAAAACTTAAGGTCTGCTTTGCTTTGCACCGTATTGAATTTATCGAAATGCCGAAATACGTTGCGCTAAGCCTGCTGAAGTATGGTGTTAAAAAGGAAAACATTAACTTTGGGATATGTAAGTACTTGAGAGTGTCTTTCTTTATAAAGTCATACGTTAGCAGTAATTAAAATAAAAAGGATGAAAAAAATATTATTTATTTCTTTAACATTTATATTTTGTTCAGTGTCATACGGGCAATGGATAAATCAAATTTCAGGTACAACTGAACATTTAAATGCCATTCAATTTGTGAATTCCACTACTGGATATTGTGTAGGCGATAATGGTACTATTCTTAAATCGACTAACTCAGGCTTGAGTTGGACTTCTTTAAATAGTAATACCACAGTGCTACTTAATAGCCTATTTTTTATAGATAGTAACACTGGGTTTGTATCCGGAAATTATTTTGATAATACCTCTAATAGTCAAGTCGGCGTTTTACTTAAGACTATTGATGGAGGAATAAACTGGATTAATTTAAACTTTCCTTTTGAGGAAAATTTATCAGATCTATTTTTTATAAACTCCACTGTTGGTTTCGCGTCTTGCTTATCTAATGGGCTTTTTAAGACAGTAGATGGAGGCATAAATTGGAATCTTGTAAAAAGCACAAACACACAGGAAGTATTTTTCCCATCAGCATTAATAGGTTATTCCATAGATAACAATACTAACGGAGGCGCAATAAGTAAAACGATTGATGGTGGCCTGAATTGGGTTCAAATTAAAGATGGAAATTCTCCCGATTACAATTCAGCTAATATCCTAAGATCACTATTCTTACCTCAAATAATACCGGTTTTTTTGGTAGCCATTATTATGGTGGAATTTATTCAACAACAGACGGAGGTTCGTCCCTTAGCTATACAGGCGCTGCAACAGGTTCAATATATTTTCCATCAATTGAAGTAGGATATGCTATAAGTTGGCCTATTGGTATCACAACAATTATTCAGACAACGGATTCAGGTAATAACTGGAATCAAGTCTATCAGAGTAATGTGTCATTAAACGATATTTTTTTCTGGAATACTAATAAAGGCTGGGCTGTAGGTGAAGCAGGAACAATATTGTACAAAGGTCCCCCACTTGACGTTAATGAGACAATAGACTTGGAACAAACAATAACAGTTTATCCTAACCCATCTCACAGTATATTAAATATTGAATACCCCCAAGAACTAGATGTCACTGGAATATGTTTATTTGACAATTTGGGAAGAAAAGCGATCCAATTTAAAGAGAAAGAAACGACACTAAATGTAGAAGAACTAGAGCATGGACTGTATTATTTAACTATTTCGACTACAAAAGGTGAAATAAATAAAACAATACTAATCAAATAAAAACGTGAGTCACACTCTATAAAAAGAGCATTAAAACGGTTTATATCATTTTAAAGTATTCATGATCTTGGTAATTGGCTATTAATAAAAGTTTTGACTATGTTCCAAACCAAATTATTATTCCATCTAATTTCCTCATTCACCATTATTTAGACACTACTTTTAAGTTAAAATAAAAAGCTGTAACAAAATTGCCTTATGATCGTCTTAGTTCTAAAGCCAACGAAATGAAAAAAATAATTTTAACTACTCTTCTATTCTTTCCATTATTTATTTTTTCCCAAAACTGTAATTGTGAATCAAATTTTAATTGGGTAAAACAAATAATTGAAGAAAATGATGCTGGATTCTCTTACGTTATTGACAGTAAAGGTAAACAGGCCTATCAAAAACATAATGAAGAATTTATTCAAAAGGTAAAAGGCATTGAAAAGTCAAGTCAATGCCACGAAACTATTTATGAATGGCTTACTTTTTTCCGTTCAGGTCATATTGCCATCAGAAATTTAAATCAACACTCTAATTCAAGTGACTTTAAGGATTTGAAAAACAAAGAAATCATTGAGTTATACAAAAACTCTGAAAAAATTAATATCGACTTAGAAGAATTTACTACGTACCTGGAATCTAAGAAAGAAATAGATTATGAAGGTATTTGGATTTCTGACCCCTATAAAATTGGAATCAAAAAAATTCAAAATTACTATGTGGGCTTCATAATAGAAGCTGATGGAGTTTATTGGACTAAAGGGCAAATAAAATTCAAAATTAACTCAGACAATTCTTCCGACTATTATATGCGAGACCATTCTAAACAAGTATTTTCTAGTACAGCGCTTTTAGGAAACAATTATATACAAACTGGGTTCATTACTCTTAAAAGAATAACTCCAAAATTAAATAATAATACTCAAATTGAGCAATACTTTAAATCAATTTCTGCTGAAAAACCTTATTTTGAAATACTAAATGATGAAACATCATATCTACGAATTCCAACTTTTAGAGGTTCTGAAAAAGCTAGTATTGATAGCGTTATTTTAGCAAATAAAGATTTAATTTTAAACACTCCTAATCTAATTATTGATATACAAAATAACGGAGGCGGAAGTGACGGAAGCTATAAGGAATTGTTGCCCCTATTATATACAAGCCCAATACGAACAGTTGGAGTTGAACTATTCTCAACACCTTTGAATAACCAAAGAATGCTCGATTTTATTAATAATCCGGAATGGGGATTTGATGAGGAAGGCAAAAAATGGGCACAAGAATCATATGATAAATTAACGACACAATTGGGACGTTTTGTAAACTTAGACACATCTATTGTGAGTATAACTACTTATGATACTGTTTATACTTTTCCTAAAAATATTGGGATAATCATAAATGAAAATAATGGTAGTACAGCGGAACAATTTTTATTAGCTGCAAAACAAAGTAAAAAAATTAAGTTATTTGGAACAACTACCGTTGGTGTTTTGGATATTTCAAATATGCACTTTGTAAAATCACCTTGTGAAGAGTTTGAATTAGGCTATAGTTTATCAAGAAGTATGAGAATACCAGAAATGACGATTGATAATAAAGGAATTCAACCAGATTATTATTTAGACAAAAGTATTCCAAAATATGAATGGATTAAATATGTAACTAAAATTTTAAATGAATAGTTTGACGAATATCAATGCTCCTAATTAATTGAAAGTACTGAGCTATGAATGATACTCTGATGTCATAAATCAGGTAAATGTAATTAGATCTATTAGTTTAAAAATAAGTAATTAAACCATATTAATAGCCACACATTTAAGCATTCACCCAAGAATCATTTGTTACTTATACATAGTAAGGTTAAAATATGCGAAAGAGAAGAAGCAAGATTCTATTCAAATCGTAATACACCCATTTTATTAGGCTTAATCACGAACAAACAAAAAAAGATTAATAAATAAAATGAGTTAACCTTATAAATACTATATTTGAAATAAACCTATGAACTAAATTACCCAATTTTAAATATTTACAAACGGAAAGAAGGCTAGTTTCATTGGCATAAATAAAAATAAATAAGTTACTGACATAGGTGAAGTATATGGAACTGTTCCATATATACTAACGTTAGCAGTCATTAAAAAAACAAAATCATAAAACAATTAAATTAAAAAATTGTAATTCAATATATTTTACGTTTATTTAATGAATGGTTTATTTTGATCTGATATTGTGGGCACTGGCTGTTATTTTGCTTTTTGTAATAATAAGCAGGCTAATCAAACAAGTCTTTAAAAAAGGAGCAAGCACAAAGTCAAGATTACTTATTTTTGGGTCCAGTTTATTATTTATCGCTTTATGTTATCTACCATTGAAAATAGTACCAAATACTCTTTTTAGTACTTCATTTAATTCGCTTGAAGAAAGATTAGATTTTGAAATTGAGCATCAAAAATATGACAAAGCCAGCAGAACTGTTGGTGAAATATTGAAAAAAGACAGTCTTAATTTAGAAAGACATTTTGAATATGTTAAAAGATTTAAACAACATGTTCGTCATATTACAATAAATATACATAAAAATTCATTTATTGACCATTACATTAGTAAGGAAATAATAAATTATTATTCAGGTTTTACATTGTCTGCAGTTGAACAAAACAGAGATATTGGTCATTTGTTTAAAGCCATTCATTACACAAACTTAGAAATCAATTCAAGTATTATTCGTGACGAATTAGATAGTATCAAAAACAAATCCATTCGATACTATAATTATGCGAACGCTGAAGCCGTAATGTTGGAAAGAATTTACAGCAAATTGAAAGATGCTGAAAAAAGCTATATTAAAAGTTTAGTGAAAAATGACTGTAACAGCGAATCATATCAAGGTTTGGTACACATATATTATCTTTTAGATGCTAAAAATAAACTTGATAGTCTATTATATGACGAAACCAAATCGAGCTTCATAGATTCAGACTTAAAAAGAGTTATTTACTTTAATAAAATTGATATTATAAATTATTGGCGTAATATATTTGATAATAAGGTCGGGTCTGCTAATATGATTGGGTTTGTTGCTGCTTTTTTTATTTTAATATTATGGGTGTTCTTTTTTAGACAAATGGATATCTATGAGCCTGAAAAATGGCACCATATAGTTATGGTAATACTCTTGAGTTTTATCACCATCTATCTGATATATCCCATTCATGATTTCATTTGGTATAAGTTAAATTATTATCGTCCATCACACCCTGTAAGTGACTTGACATACATTACAATTGTGGTTGGCATGACAGAAGAATTTGTTAAGATTTTACCTGTACTAATCATATTGAAATTTACAAAAGCAATCAATGAACCATTTGACTATATTTTATATGCATCACTTTCAGGATTAGGATTTGCTTGTATTGAAAACTTATCTTATTTTGAATTAGGTAGCTTGAGCAACATACACACTAGAGGAATATTAACTAGTATTGGTCATGCATCTCTAAGTGCAACAGTGGGCTATGGATTAATGTTAGGCAGGTATAGGAAAACTTATAATAAATATTTAGTTTTTGTCCTATTTTTCTTAATTGCTTCTATTTTACACGGCTTATATGATTTTTGGCTTATGAATTGGTGGGCAGTAAATTATTGGTGGGGCAGTATGATTGTCTTTATCATATTAGTTCACTTATGGGCTTATTATGCTAATAACACCATTAATGTTTCAAATTTCTACGACCCAAAAATACAGCTGAACTCGAATCGTATTAACTACTTTTTAATATTTTCGCTAGTTGGCATTGTTATGGTATCCTATATTCTCAACTCTTTTGTATATGGACACAATCATGGCGAATTACTCATAAAATCAGCCTTTTTCGAGTATGTTTTTTACATACTTTATATTCCTTTAGCTTTAAGTTCTATAAAAGTTAGTCATGGATATATTGCCCCAATATCATTACCATTTCGTTTCTTATTTCCAAAAAAAATATCAAAAGATTTAAGTGGATTGGAAATAGAATTGAGAACTTCCCTAAAATTTGAATTAAAAGAAGAATACAAACATATAGAAGACAGTTTGAATACAAAGGCAACATTGATAAAAAGGCAAGTTATTGATGATAATTTAGAGTCATATTTGGTTCAGTTACCTGTATCAATTGAAATTGATGGTTTTCATCATGATTTCATAGTTATTATTCCAGAGTGGGACGATTATAAACTAAATCATACGAAAAGAGTTCTAGTTCGAATATTAACTATTCCTTCAGGTTTTAACTCCAGCTCTACTTTTTTAAATACGTCAGACTTTAATTTTATTGGAAGAGCTTTTTCATTAAATTCAAAGGAAAATAATAAAATATAAAACGTCTGCTAACAACACCTAAATTCAATTTGCATTTACAATCAAGTGTTTTAGTTCTCTGAAAGTGACGCCAAAACATGGTTTAGAATAATAAAATAGCTAGTTTAGCTAAACAATGCCTTGGCGGTTATCTATTTACAGTTGTGCTAGGTAATGCAAACAGAAATTTAGCCAAGCGTTGTGTTTAATTAAAAAATAACGAATGAAATTTAACCTTTTCAATAAAAAGAAGAAGCCTGCTGATATAAAAGAGGAATGGAATAGTCTGGGTAGTAAATATGCCTCTGACGTAAATGAAATGGTTGAATTTGGAGAAACTAATGGATGGGAAAACTGGAAAGGAAAAGAACCTGAAGATAAAAGAGAACATTTAGCAGATGACATTTATAAGCTATTAAAGAATGCTAATAAAAATGATTCTGTCAAAGAATTTAGAAATGACTTTCCACCTTCGCATAGCCCATTAATAAAGTTCTTTGAAGAGAAAGGACAAAGTATTGAACAATTACATTTTATTGACAAACAAAAAACTGTGTTTCTTACAGGGACATCTTACCAAAAAAGACAAGCATATATTCTTGATAATGATAGAACGATTAAACTTGAGTCATCTATTCACGCTATTGGAAAATCTAAAAAGAGTAATGTTTTTGCAATTGCATCAAATGATAAAATAACAACTACACAAGGATGGGAAGGTGACATTATTTCAACTTTTGATTTAGTTGACACCAAAGGATTAGGAATAACAGAATTAAGTCCATTTAATGATGGGCTTAAAATTCTTTTAATAACATCAGAAGGAATTTATCTAATTTCAAATGAATTAGAAAAAATGATTCATCCAGAACCAGATTTAGAGGATGAAGAATGGGACTCTAATATTGATATGGAGAATGCTACATTATCAAATGACAATAATTTTATTGTTGTTGGAGACCAATGTTCTGAGCATAGAATTTTAGATAATAAAGGAAAACAAATTGGTGGTATTGGACAACAATCAGAATATCCTCATTACTGTCTTTTCTCGAAAGATGACAATCAATTAATTACAAACTCTTGTCATTTTTATAACGGAATTACAATTGGTGTATCGGCAGACAACTTGATTGGGATTAATTTACCAGAATATGAAGAAAGTTCTCTTTTCAAAACAATAGATGAAGGAATGAGAGTGTATTGTGGCATAGCTACTTCTAATTATTATATTTTAGGAGATGCACACGGTTACATAAAAGCTATTGATTATAATGGAAAATGTGTTTGGCAATATTTTTTAGGCTCGACAATAAGTGGATTATCAATATCAGAAGATGAAAAAACATTATGGATTGGCTCTTATTCTGGAATGCTTCATAAACTACAATTAGGAAAAGGACTTAGAGATAATCATACGATAGGAAATGGAAATCATTTTGAAGAATTCAGATTAATTTTATGGAAAGAAGAACCGATTATGAGATGGTAAATAAAAAAAACTAAACACAACAATGGCTATAATTAATACGGGTTTGGTGCTTAACCCAAAGTTTAGAGCTTTTAATCAAGCCCATCAAATTTTTAATTTGGCTATTAAGTAGAAAAAAATAATAACAAAAAAAAGAAAACCCTTTGGGCACATCCCACTTTTCTTAAAAATTATAAAGAGAATTTTTATAACGATATCAATCATAATTTTGGATTAAACATCTGCAAATTCACGCCTGATGGAAAATATATTATTGGAGGAGCTGATCACGGAAAATATGTTGTTTGGGATACTAAAAATTTTGAAAGAAAAGAATTAATTCCAATTCAGTCGTCATTTTGTATTTTCAATTGGTCTACTACAGCTATTACCCCTACAAACTCATTTGAAAACCTTTTTAAACCATATTCAGTTGAACATGAAAATCAAATTTTATTCATCAACAGAGGTTATGATATTTCAAATATTTCATTCATAGATAAAGGTAAATATATAATAACTCAAGTAAGTGATAGTCTACTTATATGGAATGATGATTTTGAAAACATAGGTCATATTCATGAGATTGGTAAAGTAACATTTTCTACTGACAGATTTTTGGTGTATATAGATAAAAATGAATTAGTTATATGTCGAAAAATTAATAAATTCAATAATGATTTTGAAAGTAGTGTTTTTAAAAAGTAGTGGGTTTAAGAAACAAACAACACATAACACCATAAATATTGAATTTTCAAATAATTATACTAACTTTATGAAAAGATAAAGTGAGTCTAACAATTTAAAAATTCCGCTAACGCTCAACACCTATCTGCCGTTGTACCTAATTAACAAAATTGAAAAATCTAATACTAACATCCATCTTACTTTTACCTTTCCTTGGGTATGTTCAATGGGGACCAGAATTTTTCAATAAATTCGATAATGGGCTGCTATACTCCGATTCAGTAATCTGGCAGCTACAATTAAGTAAAGATTCTCTTCAAACAGTTTACGAAAATTCTAATACCGCTGTATATTCCTCCAGACCACAAGCAAGAGGACATTATGTAAGGTTGAAAAAGAATGTCCTATCGGCAGTCAAGGATATGAATGAGAACATTTCCTTCGATAATTTTCTTACTAAGTACTCTTCTGAGACAGTTGATACTGACCTACTAATCACCAAAGCAAGATATGTGGAATCTAATGGTGATACCCTCGTGAAGTTTTCATCTCTTGCGTTAGGACAAATTGATAATCACTGGTTGACTTTTAAAAATCAACCAAAATTGTATCGTCAATCAGTTAAAAATAGATGGATAATTGAATACTGGCCAAAAAGCGATTATTATGATGAATATGTTGACGCTTATTATTTTGTGGATGAATTTACTAATACTAAGCTACCAGAAAAATATGGTAAACAAATCTTCTATTCTGAAGTTATTATTGGTTTGAATCAACCATTGTTTTCTAACGGTGCAAGAGAAGTCAGAGGTCCTATGGTCGGATTTATTTTTGTTGATCCAGATAAAATTGAAACTGATGCTTTTCTTATTTATATAAACAAGCTAACAAACAAACCTATCAATAAAGATTATAGCTCACCCAAAGGTTATCAAAAGGAATTGGAAAAATGGAGGGGTTCACGAATAGCAATTACAGATTCATTAAAGCGCACACCACTTTTTAAACAGCATCTAAATAACTCGTATGAAAACGCCCTGGTTAGTGAAAAACCTAATACGAATTTGAATATCTACTTTAACAGATACCTCTCTGAAAAAAAATTATTGGCCTATTACAGATCATATTACTACATAGGTGGAGGTAGTACAGATCAAACGCCACGAAGACACGTCAACAATGTTACTAGCCGTGCTGCAAAATCAGGTAATTGGGAAGTTTTTATTAAAGGACATTTGGATTTGCTATTTGATAACATACCTCGGATGAGCGATTTAACTTCAATGGACGAATATAGAAATACGTTTCTAGACGAATTAATAGCTATTAAAATTGATGTGATTCCTTTACTATTCGGTACAATATATAGTATCGGAAAAGCACATGAGTTTCATTATTCAGGCAATGTTAGACGATTGGGGAGAATACTTTCAACGCTTGAAGCTGATTCTAAATATAAAGATGTAATTCTTTCAATTATCAAGGACGAACGACTAGATGACTATAATAGAGTTATGTTTTATTACCTGTTTTTAAATTACAACTTCAATATTGAGAATGAAATGGAGCAAAAACAAAATGAGATTGATTTAAAGATTGCGATCAATAGCATGCCGATATATATTGCAGAGAAATTACTTGACAGATAAACTTAAACTAGACACAACAAAACCTAAACCACATTAAAACGTGTTTTAGCAAGGCGTTGGTAACCATTAGATGAATATATTCAATAAAATATTATTATGGTTTATCTTACCTAGCAAAAGGAAGATTAAAAAAATTACAGATAATGTAATAAAAAACATTAAAATAATTGAGACGAATTCTGAAGGATTTACGGTCACTACAACTGACACTGAAAAAAAAAATTACCATTGGAAGGACATTCTAAATATTCGAATCAATGATAGTAAGACTGAAATCATTAGTGATAAGAAAATCATTGAAGTTTTAACCCCAGATTATACAAATTATTATGATTTCATTCAAAAGATACCTAAGGATTATAAGGATTTTGACTACTCCTTTGTTGATTTGTTTTTCACCAAACTAAGTGGATGTAAATGTTGTGGATTAATCTCTTTGTTTGATAATAAATGTCTTGCATGTGGGTTTGAAAAATGGAACAACGGACTATTAGACGAGTATAATTCAGAAGAGGAATATAATCGAGAACGCCAATATGAATTATTTGAACCATTTAATGATGATGAAATAGATATTAATAACAAACCTGAGCAAGGATTCAAATCTGATACCTTATGGATTCCAATTGTAAAGAAAGAAGACTTTGTAAATTCGTACTAAACATTAGGTAAACGTTGTGTGTCATGAAAAATAATAATAAAAAAATGAAGAAAATAGCAGTATACTGTGGTTCGAACTTTGGAACCGACAAAACATTTAAAACACAAGCTTATCTACTTGGAAAGACATTAGCAAAAGAAAAAATAGAACTCATATACGGAGGAGCTGAAATTGGTCTTATGGGTGCACTGGCAAATGGTGCTTTAGATGAAAATGGTAAAGTAATCGGAATTTTACCTAAATTTTTAAAATCACAAGAAAGTGCCCATGAAATGTTGTCTGAATTAATTTTAGTTGATACAATGCATGAAAGAAAACATATGATGAATGAATTATGTGATGGAATAATTGCGCTCCCTGGTGGTATAGGAACATTGGAAGAACTTATTGAAATGCTAACTTGGAGACAAATAGGACTTCATCAAAAACCAATAGGAATTCTAAATATTAATGGCTTTTATAAATCACTAATTTCTCTATTTCAAACAATGGTCGATAACGGTTTAATGAAGAAAGAAAACTTAGATAAGATTATTATAAGTGATGATATTGACGAATTATTAGACTTAATGAAGAACTATAATGAATAAAAAACGAACACACAACACTATATATAGCAAAAAGGGCACTCAATGGTTTACGGAAGTTTAGTGTTATTTACCAACACCGCCAAAACTTAAAGCCTGTGTTGAGCTTGCCGAAATATGGCATTTAAAACAAGAATAATTTAAAAACAAAATATTAACTTTAGGCTATGTGCGTATTTGAGGGATTATCTCTCTGAAAATCCTCACTAAACAAAGAAAGTGAACTAATGGCAATTATAAAAATTAAATACCTTATATTATTAACTGTTACAGCTTTTGTTTCCTGTAAAAGTGAAAAAGATCAGAACAATTTTATCGAAAATAATGATGATTTTTTAAATAAAGACCTTCAAAAAAACAACTTGAACGGCAAAGTTAAATCAGTAAATAAATATTTTATTGATACAAATGAAATACGGACTGAATATTATTGGTACAAAGAATTTAATGATAAAGGAATATTAGTAAAATCGGAAGATAATCGACTTGACTATTCAAATTTAATAATTACATGTGATTCAAACGATATTCCAATTAATGGTATTCAATATTTTAAAACTAGTTATTTTGATTACAAAGAAGATACTTACAATTATAAATATAAATACAATCTTCAAGGTCTTAGAACAAAAGAAAGTTATAAATCAGAACAGGAGGAAACTATTGATTATGACCTCCATTACAGATATAATAAAGCAGGATTTGAAACATCAAAGAGACTTTTTAAAAAAGAAACTCCAGTCTCATTAGATTCTACAGTTTATGATAAAAAAAATAGAATAATAAAGCAATTGCACTTACAACCAGATACAAATCAATTTTATAGACAAATAATTACAGTCTATTCAAATAATTCGAAAAAAGAAACTCATACTCTACATAGAATGCCTTGCTCTTCTTCTTATGCTCCAGAATACCAATTTGAGAAACTAGACAATTGCGGAAACCCATTAACAATAATTAGAATAAGAGATGATGACACTTTGTATAGTCTGAAATTTAAGTACAAATATGATTTATACAATAATTGGATAGAACGTGTTTCTTATGATAAAGACTCAATTGTTGGTATTGGAAGAAGAGATATTATTTACTATTAGCAACGTACTCATAACAAAGTTTATATTTAATACGGTGTTCAGAGCTTAATTGATAATACTTATTCGATAAAAAGTACGCCAAATATAAAATTTGGCTTTAGTAAATAAAAAATTTAAAAACAAAATGTTTAAATTTGGCTTAGTGCAAGCTTGAGAGCTTTTCACTTTCAACTACCCTACTTGCCATAATTCAAAGATTACTTATAAGCGAAAAAATGAAAATAGAGAAAGCCTTAAATACTGACGCAAATGAGTTAACTGAATTAACTATTCGGTCAAAATCTCATTGGAATTATAGTAATGAACAAATTGAGGAATGGCGAGATGATTTAACTGTTACGGAAATTTATATTCTTGAAAAAGAAGTTTACAAATTGATGAATGGAAATGATTTAATTGGATACTACTCATACATTAGACTAAATAATTTAGACGTAAAACTTGAAAATTTATTTCTTGAACCTAAATTTATGAACCAAGGATTGGGTAAAATGCTAATGACCGATTTTCTACAACGGATTCAAAAGTCAAAATTTAAAAAAGTTATTTTGGATGCTGACCCTAATGTTGAAAAATTCTATACAAAATTTGGGTTTAAAGTCATTGGGAAATTAGAAACGTCAATTAAAAATAGATTTCTACCACAAATGGAATTGAAAATAAGTTAGATCAAAGAATTTTATACTAATGGACCAAAATGAATAGTCTAAGTAATAATTTCTACATCAAAAGAATAAATTGGATGGATAGTATTCAATACCAATCAAACCAACTAGGTACTAATTTTTTAAATTCTTCCATACCTTTTTCTGTCAAGTACGGATAAAACAGTCCTAACATAGCGTTTGCTTGTTTTTGTAAATAGGCTTCTGAATAGCTTTCATGGTAGACTTCAGAAGTGTAAATCCAGGTATTACCAAAATTTACAAATTGTTCTGCCAACACATCATATTCCTTGTTAAACGCTGTGGGTTTCATCAATCCATCTGAGCAAAGTGCATTAAATAAATACTTATTACCAGCTAATCTAGTTTGATGTGCAGTTGTAAAATGCGACTGAATTTTATCATTTGCTCTTAATATATTAAACAAATCAGTCCATATAAATTTATAGTCCACCATTCTTTTCATACTGTCTTCAATGTCCAATTTGACTTGCAAAAATGACAAATCAGTTTTGGGTAAAGCTTCTACTCGTTCATCAAATACAGCAACCATTTCAAAATACAAGGCCTCTAGAATTTCTTCTCGCTTTTTAAAATGGTAATTAAGATTACCAGAACTCATGCCAAGTTTCAAGGCTATCATTCGTATAGTAACATGACTATAACCAAGTTCGTTAAACAACGTTCTTGATACATTTAGTATTTTTATTTTTGTTTTATTCATTAGTAAACTTGTCCTAATTAATTATTATTAGTAAATTTGTCCTAAAATTAATATTATAAATTCAATTAGAGGAAAAATGGGAGAATTATTTAAAACCGAATTAGGTAAATTAGAAATAATCAAATTATATGATGCTAAATTAGCAGAATTAGGTTTGGACACTGCGTCTATCACAATTGACACCATTTATGGCCAAACGAATTGTATTATAACTGGAGACAGATCTAAGCCTCCTATTATACTTATTCATGGTTCCAATGGTTGTGCGCCAGTTGCACTAGAAACCTATATCGAATTAAAAGATTCATATTGTATGTATGCTATTGATGTTTTAGCTCAACCCAACAAAAGTGCTGAAACAAGATTAAGTATGAAAGATAACTCCTATGGAGAATGGTTGAATGAGGTGATCACTAAACTAGATTTAGAAAACGTCACCTTGGCTGGATTTTCATTTGGTGGACTTGTCATTTTAAAAACACTACTTCATAATGAATCAAATATAAAGGAAGTCTTTTTGAGCGCACCTGCTTACATAGTGAATGGAAACCCAATTAAAGCGGTATTTAAATTCTTTATTCCAATGAAACGTTTTATGAAAACTAAAAAAGCAAAATACCTTAACCAGTTTTTAAGTGTCGCTTTTACAGAAAAAGACAATTTCGCATTTAACTACTTATCTGCAGTATTTCAGCACTTTGTAATGGATTTTACTCCGGTTCCTGTCATAAAGACCAAAGACGCAGGAAAAATACAAACACCAATTACATTGTTTGCTGCTGAAGAGGATATTGTATTTCCAGGATCAAAACTAATTAAACGTTCAAAAAAAATATTTCCATCTCTAAAACACTCAATACTACTAAAAGGCTCAAAACATGTTCAAAATAAAGCCGACAATAAACTGATTACTCACTTAATACTAGACACTCAAAATTAGACTCTTTTGAAAAACAAAATCAATGAGTCAATATAACTTTCATTAAATTGACTCATTGATACTTATTAGCTTTAATACATCAACTTTGAAGTCTTCAGTATTTGTTTTGTTAAATTGTCTCTTACCATTACCACATACACTCCTTTTTGAATAGCAGTCGTATTAATCTTAACTTGATTTTCAGCATCAGTCGTTTCGGTAAAAATAATTTTACCTGACATATCAATAATTTGAATTAAATAACTCCCCTCATTCTCTCCTTCAAAACCAACAGCGGTATATTCGTCAAACTGAGTCACATTAACTATAGTTTCAACTTTAGAATTTGGTGTGATTAAAGACCAATTTTCACCTGTTGGTGATGAATTTTGTGAACTCGCCATGGTCGCGGATGGTTTCAAATCAGAATATCTATACCACTGATAACCGGAAATGTTTAAATTTTGAACTGAAGCATCATTATAATAGCTATTCTGTCCATTTAACCACGTATCCATGGGTTGTGTAATACTATGTGATTCTAACCATGGTCCCATATGATAAGATCTTGCTGAAAAAATTGGCATGATTGAAGGTTGTCTCGTACTTTGGGCAATTTCTTGTAAACGATAGGTTTTATAATTATAAATACTATTCCCATTGTTATAGGTGTCTGACGCTCTATAATGATGAAGTAAAATTCTATCTGTCACTTCCGAGATTTCAGACAATCGTTGACTATTAGGACTACCTAAATATATTTCACTAATACATTGCATACTTTGCGCTCTTTGATCTATAGCAGTCATTTGAGGAAAACTATAGTCAAATGCACCTTGATTGGTACATGGAAATGAATTAGGAGTTAAATATTTTGTACAATAATACCCAAAAGTACTCTTGGCCGTATTAGCCCAAAATTCAAATTCTAAATTTAAAACATCAACGGTTTGATGCCAATTAGAATTATAGAGGTTATTGAACGTTTCAATTTTATCAAATGATTCATTATTCTCTCCTACTACCCCAACCTGTACAATACCATATTCAGTTTTCGCTTTTTCAATGAAATTGGCAAAAACTACAGCTTCAGCTGGATCAGTAATATCATATAGATTGTGTTTAATATAATCCATATTATATAACAATAAGTAATTAAAACCAGAATCCAAAGCATATGATAACAGTTCATTTTCTGCTACCTCATCTCCCAAAATATGTTTAAATTTATTGACGTATAAACCTTGCAAACTAATTTGATCAAAATAAGCAATTCGCTCAGGTACATATTCAAATGCGCCTATATCAACTTGTCCTGCTAAGTTTCTATACGATTTATCAAAATCCAAATTAATCAAAGTATGATCCCCTTTATTTATTAGCGGAGATTCATGTGTAATGTGAAAGTTTTGAGAATCGTAATCTACAAATTTCAAAGACGATTCAGACATGGTTAATTCATTATGACTGATAACAAAACCAGTTAAATCATCAATGTCTAAATAAGGAGAATTACTATTAGTTGTTAGTGAACCACCTGGATTTAGAAAAATATTGTTTTTAATGTTACTGCTACTCGTCACATTTGAAGGGTTTAAAATGCATAAGCCATACAAAGCAGGATTTATAATGGTATTATTGGTTAACATTAGTTTATTTCCAAGTAAGTAATTTACCGAATTCTCAAATGCCAATTCAATCGCACTATGAGATAAATCTCCAGTGTTGTAAAGTACATTATTATGAATCTGATAACTTCCACTACCTAATGCTCTAATGCCTTCTTTTTCGGTATTAGATATGAAATTTCTTTTCGCCGTTAAATCACAATGTGTTCCAACCGTCACACCCCTACCAGAAATAGTTTCTAGTGTGTTATCCGCAAGTGTTACTGATGCTCCATACAAACGAATAGCATCTCCATTCGTAATGTTTTCAATGTATAAATCAGTCAAAGAAAGGTTTTCTATACTATGCGGTTCCAAAACACCACAAGACGAATTACTTACCCCTAAATCATAATTTGGATGTCCTATTCGTATGCCTTTATAGCTATTAATAATTTTTAAATGATGTAACTTAGAATTTCCTAGCACGAATACCCCTTTGTTCGCTGATAAATCGCAACTGGGATTATTTTTATAATAAACGGCATAATTTCCTGTTTGCTCAAAAAGAAAATGATCAATTTCAAAATGATTAGTCAACTTACCCATAGTCATACCATAGCCAGAGGTTTGTGAAATTTTGAAGCCATACTCAATCTGATTATCACCTGAACCACTGAATTGAACATAATCACAATTTTCTATTTTAACACCATAGGAATGGGTTGTTGGCATAATATTTACCTGACCACCACAATTTTTTATTATAATAGGATTAGCTGCTGTGCCTGTCATATTTTTAAATTTTAGTCTCTCCCGTGTTCCGCTTTCAATACAGACTATATCGCCTGGTAATATTGATAATACATTGCCATCCACTTTGGTGTTAGACAATGAAATAAGATGGTTACAGTTACAGTTTTGACCATATGCAGACATACTAATGCCAAGCAGTACTAATAATAGAATTTTCATAAAATAGATTTTGTTTGAGAACTTCAAATTAATAGATAAAAATTTGTCTACACAACTATGAACCACTCTAAAACCAGTCCGGTTTATTATTCGCAACACTATTTCAAGTATTTGAAAATCACTATTTTACACTACTAAACTATTAAAAAACTTAATTTATCGATACCTTAACATCCTTCAACGATAAATTGATATCATTCATTGAAAATTAATGTCGTTTATTTAGATATAGCTTTCTAATAAATAATTAAAAAACACTATTGAGTTCACTACTTTAGAATATAAAGCTTATATTTGAAATAACCCTATGAACTAAAGTCACCATTTGTAATTCCTTACTAATACATACTTTGTTTTATAGAATTTAAACAAATATAATGTGGCTAAAGAATACTAATATTGTATATTCAGATGTTATAGACCATTGACTACAGTGAAGAAAATCAGTAAAATATTTAAATCGAAAGACATGCATATTAATCAATTAGAAACAGCTATTAAAACCCTGCTATTCACTCTTTATATTAGCTGTAGTTTGTCACTCTATGCCAACAATCATAATCTAACGAATTCGCATTTCAACCACCTTTCTGAAATTAATAAGGAATGGTTAAATCATAAAGAAGCTTGCCCGAAAAGTACTATATCATTTAATTCAGACATAGATAGAATTCAGTTACACCTCAATTTAGTGATAAAGCATTTGAAATTTAATAAACCTTCAAATCTAAATTCCACGCAACTATCTAACAGAATGTATTTATTAGTTGAATTAAAAAAATATGCCGACAAAAAAATTTTTCCGATAAACAAATATCATTCAACAAGGCAGCCCTATTTTGTTGATTATTTAGGTACTAACTGTGCTGTTGGACAAATGATTTATCGCTCAGGTCATGAGCAATTAGTAATCAAAATTAGTAAAACGCATAACTATGATTATATTGAAGATATTAAGACAAAAGGGATTAAGAAGTGGGCGAATGAATTTGGATTTACTCTAGAAGAACTTAAATGGATTCAACCTACATATGCACCTTCTACAATTATCGAACAAGTTCTTGACGGAACAAATGGGAGTGTTACTAAAATTGTAAATAACTCATTTGATGGAAGTCTTACAATTGCAGGTGATTTCACAGAATTGAATAACTTACCATGCTTAAATATAGGTATTTATAAAAACGATCAACTTTCTTGCTTGGATACTGGTGTGGATGGTATAATTAATGACATTCTTAATCAATCAGGAGACATTTATGTCTTTGGTGAATTAAATCATAATGGACAAGTATTTCCTGTAGCTAAATATGATGGCTCTTCATGGAGTTATCTTAGTATACCTAATAGAGACAGTGCAATATGTACATCAGCTAATTTTGGTGGATTCGGATATCGATTCGAAATGACTATTAGCCATAGTTCAATCCCCCAACATCAAGAAATTTGGCATTATCTAACTACTAATACATGGGAAAAGCAGGCAAAGGTTAAGGGGATTATATTGGATATTATAGCCAGTACTTATGGTAGAGTTCATGTTGGTCATTTTGACTCAGTAATAGTATATAATCCTAACTCTGTTATTGATACCACACTTATTGTAAATAATGTACTAATCAATTCAAATAATACTAATTCATGGTATGGAATAGGAAGTAATATCAGTGACACTGTAAATAGTGTAATAGAAGTTGGAAGTGCATTAATAATCGGAGGTACTTGTAGTAATCAACCAGGTACAAGTAATGTCTGTCTCAGCAGATATTTCAATTCAGTATTACAACCGTTATTCCTTAATAATTTAGGAACAGAAGATTATTCAGTCAATACAATTGCTTATTCAAATGGAAGCGAGCTTACTTTTGGAGGCAATTTTCAGATAAACCCAGGCTTTGGTCCATATGGCAGTAATCTTGCAACATATAACATAGCTAACAATCAAGTTCAGCCTATTGCATTATTAGATCAAGCAGTAAATAGTCTATCATACTTTAATAATGAACTCTATATAGGTGGTGATTTTCAGACCAATTTAGCTATTCAAAATATTAATTACTTAGCAAGAATAGTATCAACTGTTGGAATAGATAAACTACCTTATGACAATTTATTTAACCTTTATCCCAATCCATTTACTACACTAATAAATTTAGAAGGAATTGAAGATGGAGTAACCTTTTCTATATTAAATATTGATGGACGTATTATTAAAAATGGTACAATTATGAATAACAAAATAAATGACCTTGACTTATTATCAAAAGGAACTTATTTATTACATCTGAAAACGACAAATGGTTTACTTGTGAAGAAAATTTTTAAATAAACCTAGTGTTTGGAGTTTAACCAATAAAAAGAATACCGTTTAATGTATGGTATAAAAATGCATTTAATTTGGAAGATATTTCTCCATTTGACAGAACACAAAAGACCACGATCGCTCCCACTTTACTATTTTCTGTAAGAATTGGATATAAAATTTTTTCAACCCAACCTAAGGTGCATTAAAGAACATGAAGGAAAATGTAGTTTTGGTAAATGAAATTTTTTATATTTGACTAAGTAAATTTCATGAGTCACGTATTGTATCCTAAACTTTATAATAAAATGAAACTTCTAAAACAATATTTCAATTCTATATCACCTCTATCAGAAGAAACATGGAAAGAAGTTTCTTTACTTTTTACGAAAAAAAAATTATCTGCCAACGCTTACTTTGTTGAAGAAAATAAGCATGCTAAAGAAATTGCATTTCTAGAAAAAGGAAGTATCAGAGCTTTTTTTACAAATAGCGAGGCAAAAGAATACAATAAACAGTTTTTTGTAGCTCCTAGTATCATTGGAGCGTATACTTCACTTCTCACAAAAGAAAAGAATTTAATTCCACAACAAGCCCTTACCGAATGTATACTATGGGTAGCCGACTATTCTGAATTAGAGAAATTATTTAATCAGTTTCATGACTTTGAAAAATTGGGTAGGAAAATAGCAGAGTATTATTTTTTGGAAAAAGAGAAAAAGGAATTGGAAATGGCGTTAATGGATGCCACAGAACGCTATTTACTTTTCAAGAAACAATTCCCAAGTTTGGAACAATTAATACCCCAATATCAAATTGCATCCTACCTAAGTGTTTCTCCAACCCAACTCAGTAGACTTAGAAATAAGCTTCTAAAAATAAAACAACCAGCTCTTTTTCTTTCTTTACCTATGTAAACGAATTTTTAATTCATTTGTCAGAACTTTGCCATTCACTAATTATACAATTAAAAATGGTAAACAAAGAAAAATTAAATCGAACGCTTAAGCTAGGAACCTCATTAATACTACTAACATTTCAATCCTGTGCCCTACATCCTGCATCATGGACACCACCCACAAAACCAATTCTTGAAAATGTGTTGGAAGTTAATAATAGATTACTCACCTCTAAAAAAATTGATTTAAAAGGATGGTATGGTCCAGAAGATATTATTTTTGATAAACAAGGAAATTTATATTGTGGCGTACACATTGGAATACAAGATTTTAGTGATGGGAAAATCCTTAAAATTTCAAAAGAAGGACAAATAGATGTTTTTTATGATGCAGGATCTTGGGTAGCAGGTTTACATTTTAATTCGAACAATAACCTGATTGCCTTGAGTCATAAACAAGGTCTCATAAGTATTTCACCTGATAAAAAAGTAACTGTATTAGCAAATAAAGATGAAAATAAAAGGCCGTTTTTAATTCCAAATGGGCTTGATATAGCATCTGATGGTACTATTTACTTCTCTAACACTTCACATGATTTACCCTACGATATAAAGTATGGTAGAAAACTAATTATGGAACTAAAGCCTAATGGTGGTTTGTATCAATATAACCCTAAAACTCAAAAAGTGACTACTCTAATAGACGGAACGTACTTTGGGAATGGCGTTGTATTATCCAAAAATGAAGATTTTATTCTAATGACCGAAACTACCAAATATAGAGTTATTAAGTATTGGTTAAAAGGTGAAAACAAAGGCAAAACAGAAATTTTAATGGACAATCTTCCAGGGTTTCCAAATGGAATATCAATACGAGAAGATGGTAGCTTTTGGTTAGGTTTTTCAACAAGAAGAAATGATGCTTTGGATAAAATACACCCTAAAAAAGGAATGAAAAAACTGGTATATGCCTTACCTGAATTCATGCAACCAAAACAAGATAAATATGGTATTATTTTGAATATTTCTGAACAAGGAGAAATCCTCTCCTCTTTATTTGATCCTACAGGAAAGGTAATTCCTGAAGCAGGAGCTGTAAAAGAAAATAACCGCCTTTTATATATTGGAGGAGACATTATTCCATATATTGCAGTTTATACGTTGGATTAAACCCAAAGTTATAAACCTACGTCATCTGAATTTGAATTAAAAAATGGACATCATTTCACATACATTAACAGGGATTGCCATTGGTACTGTAGTCGCCACTATTTCCAATGGATCTTGGAAAAGAAAGGCCATCATTATACTTTCCGGTGTATTTGGTGGTGCCTTACCCGATTTTGATGCCATTTCTTTATGGTCCAAATTTGATTCTACCATTGGCTCATTCTTAAATTTAACTCATTCAGGTAAACAAATCTATTTTGGAAAACTATGGTACTCACATCATGCCGCTTTTCATTCTATTCTAGCACCACTCCTATTGATTCTCATTTCTGTACTTACAAATTCAATAATCAGAAAGAATCTTAGTCTCACTAAAATCAGTGAACAAGTCAATCATAGAAAATATTCACTTCTAGCTTTCTTGTTAGGCTTTATCTTTCATTTATTGGAAGATATGCCCACACCTGCAAGTGTATGGGGTGGTGTTAATTTATTTTTTCCTAATTCAAATTATGTTGGTGGATTTGGAAATATTTGGTGGTGGAATAACTATGATTTGGTTTTAATCATAGTTAGTGTCATCATCTTAAACCTATTAATTAATGTCGTTCCTAAGTATTATCACAAATTAAAAATAAAACTAAGTAGTGCTGTCTTTTTGAGTGGACTATGCCTTTTTATGTTTCAAATTAATACTAGACCGATAGATTTTAGTTACACTGGTCATACAGTTAATTATGATACATTAGAATTACAATCAAAGCAAATTCAAAAAGAAATTTTGGGAGAAAAGCTTTTTAACATTATGGCGTCAATTGATACTAAAATTCCATTGAATTTTTGAAAAGAAAAACAAACTAAAATGTATATATTTGGCTAGAAAAAACAAAAAAGTGTCGTGCTTTTGATGAATACTTTCACATTTAAATTTAATTAATCCAAACAAACGATTGATAATCATGCCTAAATACAATTATATCTATGCCTTTAATTATGACGGTAATGAAAATGAATTATGCAAGCTGGAATCCAAACATATATTTAATGAGGAAGAAAAAAATAAATTCCTTTTTTCAAATATAAAAGTAGATCCTTCAAGTAGTGCTTTTATTAAAAAAAGATTGGATATTATTTCATCTTCAGAAGATTATGCTACCCTAATAGATTCAATTAAAACTGCTAATATCTCTATTGATGATTTCAAAGTGGAATATTTAGTTTTAGATGGCGATCTAACTGAATATAAAGAAAGACTACAAAAATTAAGAGACATAGGTTTGAGTATTCATGGTGAACCTGACTATACAAATCCAACCACATTTTATAGTTTATGCTTTTACAATGGGATTTGGTATTTTGGTACACTTATTAAAAATACTTTTGATTGGCATAATCATAAATTAAAACCGAATTCATTCAGTAATTCCATCACTATGAGTATTGGTAAGTCACTTATCAATATTGCTTCCAAGGCAGATCAACAGAAAGAATTACTTGACACCTGTTGTGGTGTGGGTACAATTCTACTAGAAGCCTGTTTTGCAGGATTCAATATTACGGGGTGTGACATTAACGAGAAGACCTGTAATTATGCACGTGAGAACTTGTCACACTTCAACTACATAGCACCGATCTATCATTCAGATATAAAAGACATCACTAAACGATATGACGCAGCCATTATTGACCTACCCTACAATTTATTTACTAAAGTAAGTGATGATACTAACTTACACATTATAAAATCTGCAGCAAATATCACAAATCGACTGGTTATTGTATCTACTTTAGACATAACAGATTTGATTAATAGTATTGGATTTAAACTATTAGATCAGTGTAGCGTTAAGAAAAAAGGGAAAAAGAATTTCTCCAGAAGAATATGGGTTTGTGAAAAGATAAACGCAACAAATTAACTATAAAAATGAATGAACTCTATCCTATATTAAAAGACTTAATTGGCTTAACAAAATCGGAATGGGAAATATTTAGCCCTAAATTAGAACGAAAAGTTGTTAAAGCTAAAACAATACTAGTTAGAGAAGGTAACATTGGTAGGAATCTGTATTTTATTGAATCTGGACTCTTAAGAACCTATCATTTATTAGAAGGTAAAGAGATTAATACCTATTTCGCTTGCGATAATCAGTTTATATCTAGTTTTGCCAGTTTTATTAGTCAAACCCCTTCTTTTGAAACTTTAGAAACAATTGAGGATAGTATTGTTTATGAATTATCATATGACAGCTTGACTAATTTGTATAAAACGTCTAGAACCTTTGAAAAACTAGGAAGAATTTTAGCCGAAAAAAACTATTTATGTGTGCAGGAGAGAACCTATTCTATGCAGACAAAAACGGCTAAACAAAAATACTTGGACTTTATAAAGACTTATGACAAAAAGATAATTCAAAACGTACCTCAGCACCAAATAGCTAGTTTCCTTGGAATTGCACCTGAATCATTGAGTAGGGTTAGAAAAGAAATTTCCACTTCTTAACAAATGTCAATGCAGGCCTTTTTTGTTTAATGTTTCTTTGTGTTATATTATAAAAACAACACAATGAAAACAATTAAATTAGTACTATTCCCCACTTTAGTCATTAGTCTTTTGGCTGTAATACCATCTTGTAAGTCTACAATCGATATTTCTAACTATCCAATACCTGCATTCGATACTAGCAATTACCCGCTAAACAAAGCTGTTAAGTTTTCACTCTCACTTATTGAAACTGGTTATGCTAAAACGCCTGAAGCTTTTGTATTCAAGGGAGGTAATTTATTTAAATCCCGTAAACTTTCACACGTTTCAGTGTTGATTCAGCACCCCAAGGGAACTTTTGTATTTGATACGGGATTGGGTAGTGAAATAAATGGACAGTTTCATGATCAATTCTCTTTCTTAGACCGTCAACTTTTTAAATTTACTAAATTGAATTCATTAAAAGAAACGTTAATTAAAAATAGTTTTAATCCAGATTCCATTGATTTTATTATTCCAACTCACCTTCATTTTGATCATGCCAGCGGAATAGAAGACTTTCCAAACGCGATCGTTTGGACCACAAAAGCAGAACACAATCACGCCTTTAGTGAAGAAGCGACTCCCCCAGCCTTTATTAAAGCACAATATGATGCTGATTTTATAAAATGGAAGTTCATGGAGTTTAGCACTACCCCTTATGAACTATTTAACGAAAGTTATGATGTCTTCCAAGACGGAACAGTGGTTCTTGTTAAATTACCTGGACACACAAAAGGCTCTATAGGTATGTTTGTTAACTTAAAATCTGGTCAACGTTATTTCTTTACTGGAGATTTAACGTGGGCTGCTGAAGCATTTATTAAACCAGCAGAAAAACATATTATTCCCAGAAATAAAGTGGATGCAGATCCAGAAAAAGTCAAAGAATATATTGTTAAGGTTCATCATTTAAATCGTCAAAAACCCGAAATTAAACTCATTCCTGCGCATGATCATAATGCGCAACTAAACATTGCTCACTTCCCTGAAGTAGACTATTAAAACAATTCATTTATGCAATATTTTCATGTCTATTGATGTTATTTTTAGCTAAAAATAATTAAAACAAAATGCTTATATTTGGTAATCAGTTAACTATATCGGTTATCTTTTTAAATTAAGAATTAACAATCTAAAATGTTAATTCTCAAAACCAAGCAACCATTAACTTAAACCAAATAGCATGAGCGAATCAAGAAAAGGAAAATGCCCTGTAATGCATGGAGCCAATACAGAGGTACATAATAATGTGATGGACTGGTGGCCAAAAGCATTGAACTTAGACATATTACATCAACACGACACAAAAACTAATCCGTTAGGCGAAAGTTTTAATTATGCTGAAGCCTTTAAATCATTAAATTTAGAGGCCCTTAAAACTGATTTAAAAGCATTAATGACTGATAGTCAAGACTGGTGGCCAGCCGATTGGGGACATTATGGTGGTTTAATGATTCGTATGGCATGGCATTCTGCAGGAACATACCGAATAGCAGATGGTCGTGGCGGAAGTAATACTGGTAATCAAAGATTTGCTCCACTGAATAGCTGGCCAGACAATGTCAACTTAGATAAAGCTAGGCGATTATTGTGGCCTATCAAGAAAAAGTACGGTAATAAGATATCATGGGCAGATTTAATGATTCTAGCTGGTAATATGGCTTATGAATCTATGGGGTTTAAAACATTTGGATTTTCAGGGGGAAGAGAAGATATATGGCATCCAGAAAAAGATACGTATTGGGGAGCTGAAAAAGAGTGGCTTACAAAATCACGCTATTCAGATAGTACAGAAAGTGAATCACTCGAAAATCCTTTAGCAGCTGTTCAAATGGGTTTAATCTATGTCAACCCAGAAGGCGTGGATGGCATACCAAATCCTTTAAGAACAGCAGAAGACGTACGTACTACATTTAAACGTATGGCCATGAATGATGAAGAAACTGTAGCCCTAACAGCAGGTGGTCATACGGTTGGTAAAACACATGGAAATGGAAATGATTCCGTATTAGAATCTTCTCCAGAAGGAGCAGCTATTAAGTCGCAAGGTTTAGGATGGATTAATCCACAAGGTAAAGGGAACGCAGAAGATACTGTGTCTAGCGGAATTGAAGGTGCTTGGACTACGACTCCTAACAAATGGAACCATACTTACTTCCATTTGTTATTAAACTATGAATGGGAACTTAAAAAGAGTCCTGCAGGTGCATGGCAATGGGAACCTATTGACATTATAGAAGCTGATAAACCACTTGATGCACACATCCCTAATGTTCGCAGAAATCCAATTATGACAGATGCTGATATGGCCATGAAAGTAGACCCTGCTTATCGCCTTATATCAGAACGTTTTAGTAAAGATCCGAAATACTTTGAAGACGTATTTGCTAAAGCGTGGTTTAAATTAACCCATAGAGATTTAGGGCCGAAAAGTCGTTATATCGGAGCGGACACACCAAATGAAGATTTAATTTGGCAAGACCCTATTCCAAAAGTTGACTATATATTGACTAAAGCAGAGATTGAAGTATTAAAAGTTACACTTCTTAAAAGTGGGTTAACACCAACAGAACTAATTAATACTGCATGGGACAGTGCCAGAACATTCCGTAGTTCAGACTACAGAGGTGGAGCCAATGGCGCTAGAATTCGTTTCTCACCTCAAAAAGATTGGGAAGGAAATGAGCCCAAACGACTTGAAAAAGTTTTGAATACGCTTCATGACATACAATCTGGATTAACTAAAAAAATAAGTATAGCCGATTTAATTGTTTTAGGTGGAAGTGCAGCGATTGAACAAGCCGCTATAAATGGAGGAGTTAACATTAAAGTTCCTTTTAGTGCCGGAAGAGGAGATGCTGTTAAAGGCATGACAGATGCAGAATCTTATGATGTGTTAGAACCTATTCATGATGGATACAGAAATTGGACTAAAAAAGAATATGCTACAAAACCTGAAGAACTACTATTGGATAGAACACAACTCATGGGCTTAACGGCTCCAGAAATGACTGTACTAATCGGAGGAATGCGTGTTTTAGGAACAAATAGCGGAGCCACGAAACATGGTGTTTTTACAGAGAGAGAAGGTATACTAAGTAATGACTTTTTTGTAAACATTACAGATATGAAATACACATGGAAACCTATTTCAGAATATCTATATCACATTATTGACAGAAAAACTGGAACTACAAAATGGACTGCTACAAGAGTCGATCTAATTTTTGGTTCTAATTCTATATTACGTTCTTATGCTGAAGTGTATGCTCAAGATGATAATAAAGAGAAATTTGTAAAAGATTTCATTAAAGCTTGGGTAAAAATTATGGATGCAGATCGTTTTGATTTGAAATAAGAGAATTTTATATTTAATAGGCAATAGTTTGTATAAGTGGTATTAAACTACCGCTTATACAAACTGTTTAAAATAAATCAACAGTTGATTTTATCAGGTTTCGTTAAAATAACAAAAGTACTCTTATCCAAATGTTATAAGTAATATGAAAAAATACTAACTTTTCACAATACTGATACTTTCTATTCTCTGTTAAGGCAATACTGCTCCAGACAAGGAATTATCTGAGAATAAAGGAAGCAGAGCGGATGTTTTCAATGACGTTCTATACGATTGAAAAATATAATCAATAAGAAGAATGAACCTTTCATACATTTTTGTGTAATACTTATGACTTAAAGATTTGCCCCCTATTTTAAAGGGATCAATTTTTAATGAGTATCTAATAATTACCAAATTTACACAGATGAAACACTTTTTTTTCGTAATATTCCTTATTTCAACTCAATTATGCTTTGGACAATCAGAATTATCAACCCCAGAATCAGATTGTAAGTTCGTTCTTCCATGGACTTGTGATGTATGTACTTTTAATTGGTCAGAAGATTGTGTAAACAATTTACCCAGTGGAACTGGAATTTTGACAGTTTTTCATGGAGATGACGAAATAATGAGGTATGAAGGAGAAATGGAAAACGGAAAATTTAATGGGTCAGGAGTTTACCATGATGGAATGAATGATTGGAAAGGAATGTTTGAAAATGGAAATTTCGTAAATACCAATTCTTTAATAGAAACGGGAACCACAATGATTGACACCACTTCTTTCAACGAAACTGCAGATTGGGAACAAAAAAATATCATAACAAAACAAATAGACAATCTATACTTTACTTTTCCTTCTGAGGGATATGCTTACGATAACCGTGAAATATATGTTGAACAATGTATAGATGCTATTAAGGCAAATAGCAAGATCATTAACGTGCCTGAGTTTACAGAGTTTACAAAGATTAAGTTTGTTGATTCAAAAAAAGAAATGTTATTATATGCTAATCTATTTATAAGCGGAGGAGCCGTAAACATTTGGACAAGATCAGCACATATGATGGTTTCTGATGAAGGTACAGAAAGCGAAAAACGCATCAAGCCACCAATTAAACACGAGTTAATGCACATGGTCTCTATGACTGCATGGGGAGCTCCCCCACAAAATAATAATTGGTTAAATGAAGGTTTAGCAACCTATGCTGCAAACTCTTGTTCTGGATATACTGTTGCCGAAATTTACCGATATTTTTTAGAAGAAAATATGCTTATCTCTATTGACAAATTAACCTCTAATTTCTATCAAACGGAAGAAATGATAGGCTATCACCAATCAGCTTATATTGTAGAATATATGATTTCAAATTATGGACTACAAAAATTTGAAGCCATTTGGAAAAGTGGATTTTCAAGTTTTGAATCTATTTATGGCATTCCATTTTCGCAAATGGAGGCGACAATCAACAAACAAATAATAGAACTATATCCAATTGCACCAGAGATTGATTGGATTGTATTGAAAAAAGGTTGTAAATAAAAACATCAAATGAAACCAATACTAATTACGTTATCTTTTATTCTTAGTATTCAGAGTACATTCTCACAAGACGTGAAATATTCTGACAGTACAAAACAGATAAGGCCTACATTGTTTGCAGATTTGGGAGAATCTTGTTCTACACCAGATGGTATGGCCATTGATAAAAAAGGGCATCTTTTTTTAGCAGTTACGAATCTTGAATCATTTGAAAAATATGGAAGTAAGATTTTAACCTTCGATAAAAATGACAAACCAATAACATGGTATGACGAACTACCCCTTGACTCAATCACAAAAAAAGTTCATCCCATGGGAATAGAGTTTGGACCAGATGGAAATCTTTATATCGCCGATAATCAAAATTTCGCAGGGCAAACAAACCGGTCACGAATACTTAGAGTGCTAGTAAAAAATGGAAAACCAATAAAAACGGAGGTATTAGTCGAAGGACTTGGTTTTGCTAACGGAATACGTATCAATAATAATCGTATTTATATTACTGATTTCAGTTTTGAAAACAATCTTGAAAGTGGAATTTACAGCTTTAGTTTAAAAGAGGTTAATAGACACAAAATAATACTAGATGATGAAACAAAACCAAAATATCTTATAAGTAAATTCCTTCAAGGGATAGATGGCATTGCTTTTGACAATGATGGAAACCTCTACGCTGGTCATTTTTATACTGGCAGAATTACAAAAATTGAATTCGCGAAAAATGGATTAGTTAAATCAAAAAAAGTAGTTTTTAATTCAGATAAATTAAACTGTGCTGATGGCATGTACTATGACAAAAAAAGAAATTCAATCTTTTTGGCCAACTTGTCTAACAACAGTATCCATCGGTTTGATTTAAACACAAACACGATCCATTTAATTTGGGTAAATGATAACTCAAATGGAGCTGACGGCCTACTAGACAATCCATGCGAAACGATAATTTACAATGGGAATTTGATAGTTGTAAACTTTGACACTTTTAAAGGTGTAAAAAACCTTGAAGTTGATCAACATAATACACTGTCAAAGTTTCAATTAAGTCAGTATTAGCATCAATTGTGATGTCAAAAAGAGGATTCACAATTAAATAATGATTAAATGACTAATGATTCTTATAGCTTTAATATAACATATCACAAAGTGTAAAAGGCAGGTCAGACAGCTGACAATTATCTTGTTAATCAATTCAATTTTTGTTATTCAATATAATAACATTTAGTTTTGACTCAACTAAATACACAAGATGAAACAAATTATATTTTTATTAGCCATTTTAACGAGTTTAACGGCATTTACTCAAACAGTAGTCTCTTATAGAGAAGCAACTCTAAATGATAGTCCCTCCTATACATTAGATGGTATAGCTTATATTGAAGAGTTAAGTAATGGAACGTTTAGATTTAGATTAAGTAGTACTTATTCAACTCAATCAGGACCAGATGTTCAAATATTCATGACTAATAATGCAACTTTTGCAACACCTATTAACACTACAGGAGCATTATTTGTTCAAGATGTAGGAACAGGAACAGGAGGTATTAATCATTTCTCGGGAGCGTATTCAATAATTCTACCTGGCATATCTTCACTCTCAGACTTTGATCATGTTGTATTTACTTGTGTTGGTTTCGGGAATTTACATTGGGGAAATGGATCATTTGGAACAACCATCACAAATTGTGTGGTAACAACCTCATCACTTACAGAAGCTGTTTGTGGAGGTTATACAGCACCAAGTGGGCAAATTTTCAATTCTTCAGGAGTTGTGACAGATATTATCCCAAATACGGCAGGCTGTGATTCAATTATCACCATTAATTTAACTGTCAATACAGTAGATATTACAACAACACAATTAAGTAATGTAATTACAGCTAATGCTACAGGCGCAACTTATCAATGGATAAATTGCTCTTCTATGAATGCAATAGTTGTAGGTGAAACGAATCAAAGTTATTCAATAACAGGTAACGATAGTTATGCGGTAATTGTTACACAAAACGGTTGTTCAGATACATCATCTTGTGCTAATTTTTGTGTAGCTACAGCAGCTTCTACTACTGAAACGGTTTGTGGAGATTATACGGCACCAAGTGGGCAAGTATTCAATTCTTCAGGGGTTGTGACTGATGTTATCCCAAATGCGGCAGGTTGTGATTCAATTATTACCATTAATTTAACGGTTAATACAGTAGATATCACAATAACGTTATTAAATAATATAGCAACAGCATCAGCGACAGGAGCCACTTATCAATGGATAAATTGTTCTTCTATGAATGCAATAGTCGTGGGCGAAACAAATCAAAGTTATACACTAACAGATAACGATAACTATGCTGTAATTGTTACTCAAAACGGTTGTACGGATACATCTTCTTGTATAAATACCTGTGAAACAACCTCATTTCGAACAGAAATAGTTTGTGGAGAGTATACAGCACCAAGTGGACAAGTTTTTACGACATCAGGAATTGTGACTGATGTTATCCCAAATGCGGAAGGTTGCGATTCAATTATTACGATTGATTTAACAGTTAATATTGTAGACGTTACAACAACGCTATTAAATAATGTTGCTACAGCTAATGCTCTAGGAACAACTTACCAATGGATAACTTGCTCTCCTTTAAACACTATATTAACGGGTGAAACGAATCAAAGCTATTCAATAACAGATAACGGTAGCTATGCTGTAATTATTAGCCAAAATGGTTGTTCAGACACATCTCTTTGCATAGATTATACATCTGCAGGAGTTGAAGAAAATAGTTTTGGTGCTAACCTTAGTATTTATCCTAATCCAGCTAAAAACAAAGTTACTTTGTCATTTGATGATAATATAAACCATGACTTTGAAGTTTACAATAGTATTGGAAAACAGATTTATAACGAATCATTCTATGGTGATAAAGTCGTTTATAACACATCTAAATTACCAAATGGTATTTACTATATTAAGACCCATATTAATGGAGTTTTAGTAACGAAACGATTAGTTATTCAATAAAAACATAACTCACCTAGTTTAAAAAGACAGCTGATTTAGTAAAGGTAAAAACGGTTTGAGTTCTAACTCAAACCGTTTTTTCTTTTATTTAATTTTGTTATAACTCGAATGATAGTATTCATTGTCATTAATTTTTGTTTAGATATGGTATAAAAATTGTGACAACAAAATAAAAAAACATCAAAATGAGAAATTGGCAACTCATCATAATTACACTCTTTTTAACAAGCTATTATGTATCCCATGAAACATATAATGAAACAAATGAATATATATATGTAGAAGATGAACATAAGGATCCTGACTTAATTAGGGATTGTCCTGAACAAAAAATCATTAATGCCATGCCAGGTAATAGAAGTATATACGACATTTACAAAGGACAAAAGAGAGCAATTAGAGAGTTTGACACTGAATGGGTAAAAGCATTCTGTAAAGTTAAAACAACCAAACTTTACTAATTATTTAATAGTAAATAAATCATAATGGAACTAATATTCTAAAGCTATTTCTTACCTTACACTAACGAAAACTTGTAAACAACTTAAAAATTAGTGAATCCAATAAGAAGACAGAACCTAAAACGAAAACTAAAAAGACCTTTACAAATTTCTAGAGATTTCATCTATAAAGAAATAGTAATTGATTTTCGAGAACAATTTTGGTCTTTTATTGGTGCATTTATTGGGATTGGTCTTATTGCTTATATCCAATCATCCTATTTAATGGAATTAGAGAATATTCTCTTGATAGGTTCATTTGGTGCATCAAGTGTATTAGTTTTTGGTGCCATAAAAAGTCCATTAGCACAACCAAGGAACCTTATAGGTGGACAAGTCATTTCGGCATTGATAGGCGTCACTGTTTATAAAATTGCACCTGATATAATTTGGATTACTGCACCACTTTCAGTGGCGGCTTCTATAGTAGTAATGCAGGTAACAAAAACATTGCATCCACCTGGCGGAGCAACTGCTTTAATAGCCGTAATTGGAACTGAGAAAATAAAAGCATTGGGCTATTTTTATGTAATTTCACCCGTACTAACCGGTACTTTGATATTATTTTTTACTGCACTTCTAATTAACACCATATCTAAACGTCAAAAATAATCTGTAGACTTTTTTAACAGTGTCATCACATTTCGTTAAAAACCATGACTTAAATAATACTTTTTGTTTAAGACCTACTCAGACCTTACTACTTTTACTTTTAAACCTTATTCGTTATTAACGGTTAAGTAACGTTTAATTATTTTAAAACGACTTTTAACTAACTTAACTGTACAACCTACTGTCATTGAGTATTATTACTATATTTGTTAAAACAGATAATGCGAGTATGCGTAATATTGCGCTTATTTGATCCGTGGCGTTCATCCAGAAAATGTCACTTATTGATAAAAAATTCATAAAAGCACAAAAGTAGTATGAGAAATAGAAAAATTACGAATACCGAAATAGTATGATTAAATGGATAATTGTTTTCTTAAAATACGTATGCTAAAATAGATATAAAAGACATGAAAAAAGAAAAATTAAACATTGGAGGTATAATAGGTATTGTAGGGGGAGTTATTGGATTATTAATTGGTGGATACGCGATATTTAATGTTTTAGCAGCCAATGAAAAAATTCGAGTTAATTTAGGGGTTAAGAATGAAGATAAAACATACCTGTTTTCTCAAAGGTCTACCAATAGCTTTAAAATTTTCAGTTCTAATAACCCACACAGTATTCCTTCGATTTCAAAAATAAGTACCATTATTGAAATTGATGATGATATTTATGTTGAGCCTAGAGAACTCAAAAAAATCATTAATCTAGCTTCTAAAAATTATACTCTTTTTAATAGAGAAAGAAAAAATTATGATGGTTATGTAACTATAAACGACAAAAATAATAATACTTTTTCTAATGCTGAAATTAGCGAGGAAGGTGAGAAAATAGGAGAACAAATCAGTAAAAACATTATTGAAATAAAAAATGAAAAGGGTGATATTCACTATATTCGATGGTCAAAATTTCCAAACACAGAAAACGTTGCTGAAGAAAACTGTATCATGACTCCTATTCGTATAGCAGATAATTATAAGCCTGGAGCAACGTCTTATTACACAGTAGATTTTGTCGTAATTAAATTAAAAACTGTCCTAGAATTTTTAAATAATGGTTCTGATTATAAATATGATGTTGATAATAAAATTCTATATATAATCCAGCAATAATACTCAAATATGCTTTGGGAGAATATTATTCACAGTAAAAGGCAGTTATCGGATAAATTATGGCTATAATACTGCTAAACTTCCAAGCATATATTTATTAATATCTACATCTATTGGCTTATTTAGTCCAATTTCTACATACTGTGGTAATGTTTGCAAACAAATACTTGAAAGACAAAAATAGAGATTAATATGACAGAAGAAAATCATTGTTATAAAATACAATTACTGAACAAGATTTTGGAAAATAATGCACCCAATAAACTTAAATGGAAGTATTCAGACGAGCTAAGAAAAAAACATAATACAATTTTTAGAGTGCGAAACGTTTTTTTTATGGATATTGAATGAACAAAAATAAATAACGAAATGCCAACAATGACTATAGTCAATACGATTTTTGGTGCTTAACCCAAAGTTAAGAACTTTTAACCAAGTCCGCCAAATCGTTGAGTTGGCTCTAAGAATGAATAAATTAAAATAAAAAAATTTGGTTATGTACATTATCGAAAGTTTCGTTACTTTTAATCCATACTAACCATAGCTAAATCGTTGTGTACAAATAAAAAAATATTTACCTTGAAAATAGAAATAAAAAATTCAAAAATCAAATGTTACAACTGCATGAGACCTTCAAGTACATGTATTTGTAAATATATTAGTCCTTTCCAGACTAAGACTCGTTTTATTATTCTTATGCATCCTAAGGAGTACAAAAAAGAAAAAAACGGAACGGGCCGTATGACTAAGCTTCAACTTGAAAATTCAGAAATTATAGTTGGTGTCGATTTCACTAATAATAAGCGTGTAAATGAAATATTGACTAATGAAAACAGTTTTTCTTTTTTACTTTACCCAGGAAAAGATAATTTCAACTTATCAGTAAGAAAAGGTTCAGAAATAAATTCATTTATGGGTCATAATCCACACATCTTCCTTCTAGATGGCACATGGCCTTGCGCCCGTAAAATGCTTAAACTAAGTAAGAACTTGCAAAAACTAAAAAGAGTGAGTTTTGATAATAAAATCAAATCAAAATTTATTATCAAGCAGCAACCAGAATCTCTTTGCCTTAGTACTATTGAGTCAGTCTATACTGTCATAAATTTACTTAAGGAAGGCAACTTAGAACACTGCGAGACGAAGGATTTCCTTACTCCTTTTGAAAAAATGATTGAGTATCAACTCGAATATATTCTAAACCCAAATAATAAAAACTACCGCCCAGTTGTGAACAAAGAGATTATTCCTAAGAGTATGTATAAGAAAAGTCACGAAAGAAACATTATTTATGAACCAGAAAACTAGATGTCTTTTTTTGCGAATGTGAGTTGTTAAAGGTACCGTTATTAAATTAAATGTACTAAATACCAAATACGGATCTGAACTTAATGAAACTGATGAAATATCTAATTTAAATTATGAAAAAGAGATTTCGATCTTCTATGATTGGATTCCAAATAGAGGTATGGGATTATACTTTCAAAAACTTCAGATTGAACTAGGTGGAACGCTTAATTCATGGAGTAGATATATAATAAAGAGAAGATATACTCATAATAGTATATATATGTCAAAACACTGAGTTATCTGAAAGTACGTCAAATATAAAATTTGGCTATTAGAAAAATAAAATTTCAATACAAAATGTTTATATTTGACTAAGAGAGATCTAAAAACAAACTGCTAGTCCTCTCCCCTACGTCCTATATACATAACCTTGGCAAACATAAAACTATTCACTAATAACAATTTCAAATGAAACAGACACTTACTCTCCTATTGTTTATCTTGTTTGGTACTAGCAATACTTACTCCCAAATGACTTGCGATTCATTACATTTTTATTCAGATACTGTGTACATAAATCAAAGTTTAGATAATACCGTTACAATGAATTATTTATATGATAACACTATAGTTCCAGAAATTCTCTACCCCGCTTACACTATTACTTTGAATGATACATCTGACATTGTTTTTCGAGAATTCTTAGCATCTTCTACTATTACTCTCAACAAAAGTTTTACTATTACCTACAAAAATCCAAGTATACCTAATGGTACAGTAATAACAGGTACATTTAATATTGGTACTGCATTAGAATGCTCCTATCCAGTTTTCTTTATTTTTAATGATCCACTTTCTATAGAAAATAACATTTTAGAAAATCAAACAAACATTTTTCCCAACCCTACAACTGGACAAGTATCTATTAATCTAGAAAAAATTAACACTATAAAAGCAACGTTAATCAATAGTCTAGGGCAAACCATATTCACTACTAATTATAAATCAACAAACACCATTCAATTAGACATAAATGGCCCTTCTGGAATTTACTTCTTACAATTAGTAACATCTAACGGAAAAACTAAAGTTATAAAAGTTATAAAAGAATAACGATTTGCCAACAATAACTATAAACAATATGTAGGCTTTTTGATAGTTGAAAGTTCAGTTTTCATTGTAAGTCCGTCAAATTCAAAAATTCGCGTGATTACTCTTGGTAAATAAAATAAATTCTTAAATTTGACTAAACGATAACCTATGAGCTAAGTTTTCCATTAACTACATACTTTTCATAGTTCAATCGTTCCCAGTAATAATAAAAGCTTCTCGAAAGAAATTATAACACCTAATAAACTGAATTGAAAAAAATACTATTAGTCCTCCTTTTGATTAGTCAATTAATCTATGCCAATGACACTATCGAAATAAGTATTTTGACTTGTTCAGCTGGTCAGGAAGTTTATTCCGTTTTTGGGCATTCTGCAATTAGAGTAATTGATAAAGAAAGTAACAACGATCAAGTTTATAATTTTGGAATGTTTAACTTTAAAACAAAAAATTTTGAATACAAATATTTGAGAGGAAAATTAAAATACTATATTGACATACAAGAAACACAGGATTTTATTAGAGATTACACTTATGAAAAAAGGTTAATTACAGAACAAGTATTAAATTTAAATACAACCGAAAAAATAAATATTTTAAGTAATCTTCAATTTTTACACAAACCAGAAAACAGATTTTACTATTATTCTTTTTTGGAAAAAAACTGTTCTACTCAGCTCCGAGATTTGTTAAGTAATATTGGAGTGAAATTTCAAAACCATGAACTAAAAACATCTAATAGGGCTTTAATTAATTTATGTTTAAACAAAACGCCTTGGCTTAAATTGGGAATTAATCTGATCCTTGGAAAGTCTTTAGATAAAAACTCTACTAGTTCGCAAAGTATGTTCCTGCCCGAATTCTTAAAAGAAGAGATTAAGGCTTCAACATTAAACGGCAAAAAAATGATAAAATTTGAACAAAACTTGAATTCAACAGAAAGTATAAAGGTTTTCAAAATTCAATGGCTATTTTCACCTTTACTTATGTTTTCTATTTTCGCTTTATTATTTTTATTTTGGTTTCCAACATCTATAAGAATAATATTAAGTACTAGTGTTGGACTTGTAGGTACATTTATCCTAATACTGTGGCTATTTTCAGGACATGAGGAAGTCAAATCCAATTTGAATATTATTTGGTGTAACCCATTGTATTTTTTATATATTCCCTTAATTATAAAAGGAAAGACAAACAAAGTATTGAGTTTGACATTAATTGGAACATTATTCATCTCTCTACTAATTTGGATTTTTAAAGTGCAAACTTTTGACATATCAATAATTCCTATCTTAGCTATTTTGGGGTTTTTAAACTTTAATGAAGTAAAAAAGTGTAAAATTCCTGATTTAGACTAAATAACAAAATGCAATCTTTGGGATAGGTGTGTTATCGAAAGTTTAATTACTTTTAATCCGTACTAACTATAGCTAAACCTTCATAACAATTATGTACACTAGGAAACCACGAAAGATGATGGAGAAAATTGAAGAAAATTTTAATTCAATGCCTGAACATTTCTCTCAAGATCTGTTGATACATCAATCTTCCTGGCAAGATATGTTTCAGAAAAACATTTATAAAAGTGAATTAAAATCAGGAAATATTAAGTTCTACAGAGAGGTTTTAGTAGATTATTCGATTGCATTAGATGAAGATATACTTTGGAAGAATGAGCCCTTCAATAGAATTATCTCAGAGTGGATCACAAAAATTCCAATATTTGATTTCGTCTCAATCGGTCATTATTTGTGCTTTTATGGGACGATTTACTTTGAACAATATGCTGACACTAAATTGGTATTAAGTTGTAGTTCAGAAATTAATTTAAAGGATAAACTTCAATCGTTTCAATCATGCCAAAATTGGGAGAAAATCGCAAAATTTTTATTCCATCAAATTTACAAAAATTAAAGATACATAATACTATGTAAAAGCATTAAAACAACTTTTCACATTAAACATTGTATTCAATTAATACTACATATTAAAATGAAATTATAACTCTATCAAAAAATAAAATATGATTTATATAACCCAACTGATATACATAATAGATGGAAAAGAAGATACTTTTAACCAATTTGAAGATATTGCAATTCCAACGATACTAAAATATAATGGTCGGCTAACATTAAGAATTCGACCAGACGAAAGTTCTATAATTGAAAAAAACATTGAAAAACCTTATGAAATTCATTTAGTAGAATTTGATACTCAACAAGATTTTGATAATTTCAAAGAAGACGAAGAGCGAAAAAATTTCTTGCATTTAAAAGAGCAATCAATTAAAGCATCTATTTTGATACAAGGAGTGAAACTCTAAATATTTATGCCTCTATACATAATGTGAACTATTAACAAAGAACATTTGATGAGAATGGTCTTACCTATTTATGGTTTCAAATCCCTTTATAAATTCTATTTATTATTTGGGCTTATATTAGCATAATCCGAATTTAATTAAGAAATCAGTGGCTAACAATCTATAAAAGACATAGAACAATTGTGTTAAATATAAAATTTCGTATTTAGGAGAAAAATAAAAGTAAAATATTTATATTTAGCTCAGTAATAAAATGAAGTGCTTACCAACTGCCCAACGTTTCTTACACTAAACATTAACTGAAAATTGAAATATATGGCGGAAAAATTTAACTCCGATACTGAATTGAGTCCAAAAGAACTCGCTTCACATTTAAGAAAACCTAATGGTGAAACAGGAAAACAGGTAGGTGTTTTTATGAATAAAGGTAACAAGCATATTTGCCTCAACTCGTACCAAATCCTTAACCCTAAAAACGGAGATCATATTTTAGAAATAGGTATGGGAAATGGTTTTTTTGTCAATCACCTTCTTTCTATGGAAAGTAACTTAAAATATACAGGTGTTGATTTCTCTGACACTATGGTTAAAGAGGCAAACCTTATAAATAAAGAGTTAATTGACAAAAAGAGAGTAGTATTTAAAGAAGCATCAATTGAAAAGCTACCTTTTACTGACAATAGTTTTGACAGCATAACAACAACAAATACTATCTATTTTTGGCCTCAACCTACACGTAACATTAGTGAATTAATAAGAGTTTTAAAACCGAATGGTAAATTATTGATTGCTTACCGTTCTAAAAGTTGTATGGATCAACTTGAACTAGCAAAACATGGATTCGAAAAATATGAAAATCAGGACGTTGAAAGTTTATTAAAGAATGCTGGTTTTAAGGCTATTTCGACAGAAACCATTAAAGAACCAGAATTAGAGTTTGATGGTAAAGCATTTCAAATGGTAGGAATTTATACTACAGCCATTAAATAATGCTGAGTGTTATGAAAAATTAAACTATTTGTATTCTAATTAGCCGATAATCTTAAGTAATTTTCGCGATTCATTAAAATGAAACTTAAAAACAAACTCTATATAGTTGGTTTACTACTCATTGGTTACCTCATCCTTAATGCCATTAGAATTCATAGGTATTCGTTTGTTTACTTTGAAACAAAATCTGATGTTATAATTGTACTTGGTGCAGGTACTCATAATGGTGAACTATCTCCAATTTTCAAAGAACGAATTAATCATAGTCTTTATTTATATGAAAAAGGAATTAGTCAGACTATTATATTCACTGGAGGTTTTGGAAAACATCAAGTAAAGTCGGATAGCCAAATTGCAAAAGAGTATGCTATGGCAAAAGGAATTCCTGAATCTCATATCATAATTGAAGATCGCTCAAAATACACTATTGAAAACATTACCGAGAGTAAATTAATCATGGACTTACTAGACATGAAAACCGCTCTTTTAGTTTCTGACCCATATCATATGAAAAGAGCATTAAAATTGGCAGAGTTCAGTGGATTAGACTGTAAACCTTCTCCAACCAAAACATCTATGTACAAATCTGTACTGCCAAAATTAAAACAACTCCTTTATGAAACATTCTATTTTAGCTCAAGAGAGGTATTAAGTATCTTTAACTAATTAAATACTCCCTTAATTCTTCTTCAAAACTCTTCAGTACTTAAAACTTAACGCTCACTCCTGCTGTTCCACCAATCCAAATTGAAGTACTACCGTTTTCATTCCACCAATTATCAGAATATAAAGTATAAGGTACTTTTAAGGCTGTTGATTCAGAATCTAAATCGTGTTCCGATAAATAAATATTAAAAGATGGTCCAGCAAATAAGCTAAAATACTCATTCATTTTAAATCTAAATGCCATATCCGCTTTACATAACAAATCAAAATTTGATGTAAACCCTGTTTTTACAATATGATTTGACGATCCATCAATTGATAAACTGAATCTATCTGTTAACTCAATTTTACTCCCTAAACCTAAACCGTAAGTAATATATTTATTGTCTTGGTTCATGGTGTAACCAATCTTATATATTGTATACAGTTTATCTACCCCCATTTTAAAATTTAAATTGACATAGATAACATCAGAGGTCGAAATTTCAAATGCATGGTACCCATTTTTCACAAAGCTAATCAAACCTAATGGTACGCCATGTTCAAACTCATTTGCCACATTAACTAAACCGAATTGAAACCCTTTTACATTTTTTGATCTATTGATTAATCCAACTTGACAGCCCGATACGTCACCATTAACTATATTAGAAATACCAGATACTTGTACTCCACTCAAATCACCATTGTTTACATTTGAAATACCTGCTGCCTGAATACCTTGTAAATCTCCATTATTAATAGTAGCAATTCCACTAATTTGACCACCAATGAAATTACTGTTATTTACATTTGAAATTCCAGCTATTTGTACACCTGTATTAAGAGACGTCCCTCCTACTACATTTGAAATACCAGCCACACATATTGATTGACTTGAATCTTTAATTATATTCGTTATTCCCGAAATAATAACACCATTAGCAGATTTCATATTTACATTAGTTATTCCTGCTATTTGAAATCCATTGACATCACCAGTATTTATATTGGATATACTCCCAATTTCAACTCCATTCATGCCTCCATTTAAACCCGATAAAATGTTAAATGAAAAATGATTATTGTAGTCTGGTGATTCTATTCCATTAGTTCCTATTGGATAAAAGAAGGTAACCTGAACGGGTCTTGTAGTTAAGGAATCACCAGTTTGAGCCGCAGCTACAAAAGTGGATAAGCTCAATGCTAGAATTAAGTATTTTAAAGTTTTCATAATCTTAAAATTTAAGTGTGTATACTATATTTGGAATAAATGATAATTGATAATTTTGCTCTACTTTTTCCGTTCTACCATTATAATACTCAGAAACTACTGCTTGATTATTGGTTAAATTTTGGATATCAATTTTGAAGGCGTGACTTACTTTTGGTTTGTTAACTCTATACGTCAATCCTAAATTTAAAAGAAATATGTTCTCACCTTTTGCGCCAAATGGATCATCCCAATTTCTAACCGTAAAACCAGCATTTTGAGAAGCTACTAAATCAATTGGAGTATAACGATTACCCCCCAAAAGCGACACTTTAGTGTTGATTCCGAATGTTTTATTTCCTTGTTTTCCAAAATTAAACTCCTTACCTAATATTAAATTGGAAGCAAAAGTAGCATCATAGCGTGTATTATGCTCTACACCATCCAAGGCTTTATATTGTGATTTATAAATCGATCCAGTTAATAAAAAGTAAAAATTATTATGAAAAAATCGTTCTAACGTTAATTCAGCACCATAGTTTCTTCCTGTTCCTTTGTTTACCAAAGTAGCATCAGGGATTCCTTGCGTTGAGTTGATCAGAGAAAAAGAACTAGTTGAATCATTTTCAACAGGTATATTATATAAGTGTTGGTAATAAATCTCAGATTTTAATCTCATGTTTTCATTAATTTGAAAGCCATATCCCAGTACATAATGTGTACTTTTAGAAAAGTCTAAGTTCTTATTTACATAATTATAAGACCCATCTGATTGAATTTCATTATATAAATAAGTAGATACACTTTCCATGCGACTGTGTAAACCGAATCCTGCAGAAAAATCATGTCTTTTAGACGCTTGATATTTTACCCCTGCTCTTGGCTCAATAGCATAATTGTCATTCAAGAAAAACTGTGTATGATGTAATCCTGTAACGACAGTTAATTTATTATTGACTCTATGTTTCCAACTGACAAATGACTGCATCTTATCTGCATTTCCATTAGACTTTAAGAAAGAAGTCATTATACCGTCTTCATCATAATCATCCTCATAAAAGAAATCATAATTCATTCTTGTAAATGTTACCCCTACTTGAAACATATTTTTCTTATTCAATTTATAGTTTAAAATAGTTTGTGCCGCTAGTTTGTTATCTATAAATGATTCCCTTTCTGCTAAAAAAAGTAAACTATCTGAATTCAAAAACTCACCCTCTCCACCATTATATGAAGTCGATACAGAAACGTAACTTTTAACATACATTCTTGGGTTTAAGATATAAGTGTGCTTCAATCCTACTACGCCCAAATTAGCGCCAGAATTATACTTCCCGTAAACAGCTCCAGTAGAATCATTTTGATCAGTTTGGTCAATATGGCTAATACCACCTAAACCAATTAATGAAAAGGTTCCACTACTTTTTGTAGGTAGAACTATTTTGAAAGATGCATCCTGATAGATGGGAACTCCATCAAAGTCTAATATTCCTAATTTGTCTAACAATGAAATTGTTGAATATCTATAATTAATTAAATAGGAACCTCTATATCCTTTTTTAAATGGACCTTCTATGGTGGCATCAAGACCTAATACTCCTGCAGAAAAAGCATATTCTCTTTTTTCATTATTCCCTTGTCTAAATTTCACATCAAATACGCCTGAAAGTGCATTACCGTATTCTGGCGCAAATGCGCCTGAAAAGAAATCTGAATTCGCTAAAACCGATCCATTTAGAGCATTCACGGGTCCACCAGTAGCTCCCTGACCTGAAAAGTGATTTGGATTTGGGATATCTATGCCTTCTAAACGCCATAACACACCTCTTGGTGAATTTCCTCTTACCACAATACTATTGTCCCCTTCAGCATCTCCAGAAACGCCAGCAAATCCTGACACCATTCTTGACGGGTCATTTAACGAGCCTGCGTAACGGTTAGTTTCTTCTACTGTAAATGTTTTACCACTTACAGTTGCCATTTTATTGATGGATTGTGACTTGTCTTGCGCAGTAACTTCAACTTGGTCTAAGAGTTCAATATCTTCTACCATTTCAAAATTTAAGATTTTTTCCTTTCCAGATTCAACTAATAAATTTGGAACCATTATATCTTGATAACCTGCACTTGTAATTTTTATTTCAATTCTACCAACTTGAACATTCTCAATTCTGAAATCTCCATTGAAGTTTGCTACTGCGCCTTGAAAAGGATCTGAATATTGAATGACTACTTTAGCTCCAATAATTGGTAGTCTAGTATCAAAATCTGTAATTGTACCTCTAACGGTTTGAGTTAACTGTTGCGCCATTCCAACTGTTGATATAAACAGTGTTAAGAATAATAAGGATATTTGTTTCATTTATAGTATTTAAGTGTGTTCATATAGAAGACATCTTAATTACTATTTACCCCTATTGGAAATTTAAAAAAAAATAAAACAAGAGCATTACCTTCCTGTATATCAAATCATTACATTCATAAATAGTAGATGTGGACTGATGAATTTGGTTTAGATGAATACAATTATTCGTCAAGACTCTTTCTTTTTAAAGGAAGAAAAAACGATAGGTTGAACTGCGGTGTATTCAGTTTATAGAAATAAGCTTGTTGAAATGAAGGGTTTAATTATCACAGCTAACAAAAAGATATACAAGGCTGCTGTAATTTTAGATTCTAATCTTAAAAAAAAATTACAATCTAATCCCAAATTGACCACCAATCCATAGTTCTAACGAACCATTACTTAGTTCTTTTTCATAAAATGGCTGGTTAGGAAATTCAATCCCGTCACCTCCATTTAATAAAACACTTGAATTTATAGATGGTCCTGCAAAAATGGTAATCCATTTAGCTGGTTTATAATCAAACGTTAGAGATAATTTATTAAGCATTGAATTATAATCAGTTGAGTTAAAACTAGCATGAGCAGAAAAATCAACACTTAGCATTGATTTTTTAGTTAAATTAAAATAACTTCCTAGGCCTAATCCTGCAACACAAACTGGTGCTTTACCAAATCTAAACCCAAAACTATATGAATTATATAAGCGTTGCGATCCTGACTTAACCACGACATTTGCATGAAATATTTCATTGGTAGACACTTCAACTTTATGATAGCCGTCTTCTACGTAATTGATTAAACCTAAAGCAACACCACTACTTTTTTTACTGATATTAATTAAACCGGTTTGAATTCCTTTATTGTCATTGGTTTGATTATATATTGATGAAAGTTGTACCCCCTCATTAACACGACTTAAATTAAAAATTCCTGAAATTTGAGCATATGTATTTCCTTTCAACGCTCTATTTCCAATTCCAGAAATTTGCCCTCCAAATAACGTATCTACCACTTCATTATAAATTCCAGAAATTTGCATGCCGTATGCCCCCTCTTTAATTACATTCTTTATACCGGAAATCTGAACACCATGATAGGAACCTATAACTGAAGATGAAATACCTGAGATTTGTAACCCTTTCATATCTCCATTTGCAACTGAACGAATTCCTGAAATTTGGATACCTTCCATGTCATTAGTTACCATTGAATGGATACCCGACACTTGAACGCCAACCGCATTACTTCTTACAATTGAATTAATACCAGACACTTGCACACCTTTCATTTCACCATCTATCCCTGAACGAATTCCTGAAACTTGTACACCAATTACATTACCTTCTACTAGATTAGAAATACCTGCTACTTGAACACCTGTTACATCTCCGGCTACTAAGTTTGTTATCCCTCCAATCTGACACCATCTAACATCACCATTTACCACATTAGCAATACCGCCAATTTCTAAACCATTTACTCCTTTCGAATATCCGGACAAAACATTCAATGAAAAATTATTAATAATTAGCCCATTAGTTGACAAATTTGATCCAATACTCACAGAAGGTACTAAAGAGATTTGTGCCAATCGTGTTTCATTAATTTCTGGTAAGTTTTCACCATGTTGATAGGTTTCATAAGACACTAAAACACCTGATAACGCCTTATCCTCAAACCCATTTGGAATTTCTGTGACTTCATTCCCTTTAATTTTTTCAATAGTAACAACTATTGGAGAGAGTACAATATCATTACTTAAAGCCGATTTATTTTTGGCATCCACTACAATTACTTCCCTTTTATAGCCCTTACGACTAAAATATAAACTACGAATACGTTCAGCTATTGGAATGGATAAGGTGTAATTCCCTCTTTTATCCGTCAGTACAGCAAATCTTGAATCTACATCATAAACACTAGCTCTATAGATGGGTAAACCTGTTAATTCATCAGTTATTTTTCCACTAAACACATACTGTTCATCTTGTTTCTCTCTCGCTTTTATATCACTTTTGTTCTCATTCTTAAGCAGTACAATATGCTCTCCCACTTCTTTAATTCTAATGCTCCCATCAAAAATAAAAGACAAGCCATATCTAATTGATTTGTTTTTAATATTTAAACTGACTAATCTATTTTCGTCAATTAATTCAGGATTATATGAAAATTGTACCCGCCCTATTTGTTCAATTTTATTTAAAATTAATTTAACGGGAGTACTTTTTAACTCTATACTAATAATATAATCTAAAATACCGGGCTTAGAAAGTCCGGTAAAATAAAGCATAAAAAAAAACAAAAAAGTGAGTAGTCTAATTCTCATTACAGCTTATAATATATGTTTTCAGTGATTTTGTTTTGTCAATTTTAATAGTCAATTCATTAGTCTCAGCTATAACCTTTAATATATACTCCAAAGATTTATGCTTAAATCGAGATGAAATAGCCAGATTTTGAGTCGACTCACATTCAATTACAGTTTGAGCTTCAAAAATTTCGTTCATTAGGTTGACCACTTCTTTTAAGTTATCTCCTTCAAAATTTAATATCTGATTTTGCCAATACCTTTCTTTTATCTCTGAATATTTATTCGTGACTTTATAAACGGCTAATGTCTTATTATTAATGACTCCTGTTTCACCAGCTACTAGTATAATTTTAGACTGTTCATGCCCAAACTCAACAATTCCTGTACTCACATATACAGTAGTCAATGAATCATTATCTACAGCCTTAATGTTAAATGATGTTCCCAATACTTTTACATACTGATCATGTGGCAACTCAATAATAAACGGTTTTTCTTCATTACGTTCTATATCAAAAAATGCTTCTCCTTTTAAGTTCACACGTCTTTCATCTTCTGTAAATCCTTTAGTGTAAGACAATATTGAATTTTCATTTAAAGTAATTTCTGAACCATCAGATAACGTTTCGGACAACATTTCATTGTCAGCTAATAAATTGATGTTCTCTACTGATGTATTGCTTGAAAATTGATATACTGAAAATATAACTACTAGCATGGCAGCTACCGCCATTATATACTTAAACGTTGTATTAGAATTATGCTTAGTTAATTGAATTACTTTTACTTGTGGTTCAATTTTTTGAAACACATTTTGCCATGCTTTATCCACATTTACCAACACTGGCTTAGGTTTTAACGTTCCTGTTAATTCCCACGTTTTTTTTAGTTCTAAATAATGATTCTTATTTTCTTCTGAAGCACTTATCCATACATCTACAACTTTCACCCTTTCGGCTGAGAGTTCAGAATTAATGTAAGACATTAAAATTGAATCCGTAATCTCTATGTTGTTTTCATTCATCATTCTCCCTCCTATCTACTTCATTAAAAAGTTAAACATTAGAATTAAAGTTACCAAATAATCTGACAGTTCAGACTTTAAATATTTTAAGGCACTCCCCATTTGATTTTCAACTGTTTTAATACTAATCTCTAACTTTTCTGCAATCTCTTTATATTTTAAACCTTCAAATCTGCTCATCATAAAAACGCGCCTCCGACCTTCTGGTAACAATTCGATTGACTTTCTAATCTTTTGGTCTAATTCAACAGCTTCAAACTCTTCATCTACTGAATACTGTGAATCTTCTTTTTCTCTTTGATTAACTACTTTATAATCTTCTCTAATCTTTATATGTTTAAGTTGATTTAAACAGGCATTTTTTACAGCTGTAAAAATGAAAGAACGTTGAGACGTTTTGATATTTAGAGTATCTCTCGTTTCCCAAAACTTCACAAAAAAAGCTTGAACAGTTTCTTCTGCCGCTTCCAAATCTTGCAAATATTTATTAGCAAATGCGCACAGTTCAGCATAGTGAGACTTAAACAAGTTCTCAAATTCTGATAGGGTTATAGTCGATTCTAAATTCAAAACAAGTACAAAGATAAGTATTTAACTCTAGTAAACTTTAATTGAACCCGAACCTGATACCGTTGACGATATGGTTGGAGTTCCTTTGTAACGAACACTTCCGCTTCCAGAAATATTTACATTTAACGAATTTATAGCATTCACATCACAATTACCAGAACCTGATACCTTAACATGAGATGATAACGTTGGCATATCTAAATAATCTACACTACCTGAACCAGATATTTTAACAGTTTGAGTAGTAACCTCATTTATACTTGCTGCCGTTATATCACCAGATCCTGAAATTACAGAATTCAACTCATTAATATTTAAACTGTCTAAATACATTTTTCCACTTCCACTAACCTTTACGTCTAATTCATTAGTTGTTAATAGACGTTTAGATGTAATTGATCCACTACCAGAAACTTTAAATCGATTCATATATGGAGAAGAAATCGTTATGGCAATTGACTTTTTGATATTAAAACATTTACCGTTTTTAAAATCTATATCTAAAACCGAACCCTTTAAATCAGTCTCAATATATTTCATTAAATTTTCACTCGCTTCAATAGTTACTGAATATTCATCACTTTGAGTATAAATTAAATCAGCATTCAATCCTAAACTAATTTCAGAGAAACCACTAACAGTTCTTTCTTCAGTTACTATAGTTCCATTTCCTTTTTTACAAAATAGACCATCCTTTTTACATGAAGTCAATGCTAATGCTCCAAAAATTACTAATACTCCTAATTTTAAATTTTTCATTACTCTTTATTTTTTATTTAAGTTTATGTATTTCTTTATTACAAGACAATTCAAAATTAACTTACCCCTATTCCATTTTAAAAAAAATTAAATTAAAAAATTTGACCATAAGTTTAGATGTATACCAACTAGAAATATAGATCGTCATTTAATTCATCCAAAGTATTATATTTGTCTGAAATAGTATGAATACTATTACACTACATATTTGAAAATTAATGTCAACACTTAAACATTAACTAATAACTGACTTACCAAATTTTGAACTCCTTAGTAAAGGCGAAATTTCAAACGAATTTATCGCTCATGATATTTTAACCTTTCATGGCGCTACCCAATTTATTGCAAATTTAGCTTATGGAAGAAACAAAAACAAAACTGATTTAAAAACGGTGTTCACTGATAATAAAGGAACCTGCAGTACAAAGCATGCTATTTTAACACAATTGGCAACCGAACACAATTTTAACAATATAAAATTAATGCTTGGTATTTTTAAAATGAATGCCAAAAACACACCAAAAACAGAAAAAACTCTATTGAATGCTAAATTAACTTATATTCCAGAAGCTCATAATTATATTAAATTTGAAGGTAAAATTTATGACTTTACAAAATCTAACTGTTTAGCCTCCAATTTTAGTGATGACTTACTTTTTGAAACTGAAATGGAAGCAACTGATATACATTTTCCTAAAATAAAACTACATAAAACCTTTTTAGAAGACTGGTTAAAACAAAATCCAAATATAGAATATACGCTTCAAGACCTTTGGAATATTAGAGAACAATGCATAGCCGATTTAGCTTCTTAATTAAAACTCAATAAACCCTTGAAACAAAAAAAAACTTAATTGTATTTGACATTGACGGCACTCTAACAGATGCAAGAGACATACATATATTGGCGTTTAAAAAGTTACTTATCAGTATTGGAGTACAGAACCGTTTGACTCGTTTAGTACGTTTAAACATCACACCGATTCATTTCTAAAGCTATTTATGAAGAAACGACTAAACGTACCTTTAATCATACCAGTCAACAGCAATTTGAACCCCACCTTTATGAACTTATCACAGAATTTAGATTTACATAAATAGCAAGCCCCATACACTTTGTAGATTATTTAGAACATGACACTGATTTATGTTCTTAGTCATAATAGTATTACACCGGATAAAATAAATGGAACTACTGTTAGTTGTAATTGCATTATCCTTATAAGAATTAAAAAAAATAAACAATATGAACCTTATTCTAACGTTAGACATCACATCACAATCAACTAATTAGATGAAACTAAGAATTTCCCTTTATTTTAACCTTTTTACAGATAGTATTCAGCTATAATAAGTTATTATTAAAATGTATTCTATATGTTAAAATCAATCCTATTATCTAGTTTTTTAGTTATCACACTTTTTAGTTTTTCTCAAAACATTTTAAAAGGTAAAATCACAAATAAAAATGGAGAAGGAATCCCAGGCGTTAAAGTGTATGTAGAAAATTCAACTTACGGTGTCATTACTGATTATAACGGTAACTATTTTATTGAATTTAAAAACAGGCAATACTACCCTATTCATTTTGGTATGCTAGGCATGGTAGACACCATTCCTACAATAAACATTAATAAAAAAATTACAGTACTTGATATCACACTTCAAACAGAAAACTATCAATTAGAATCAGTTGAAGTAATCGCAAAAAAAAAGAATATAGCTAATTCAATTATTAAGAATCTTCAAAAGAACAGAAAAAAGATCCTTCAACAATATGACAATTATACCTGTAATACCTATTTAAAAACTGGACTTGAAAAAGAAAGAATAAAACTTGACACCTCAGATAACACACCGTTAAAAATGAATCTGATTGAATCTATTTCTTTATCTACATTTATTCAACCTAATACGTATCATGCTAAAGTAATTGCGCACCATGACTATTCTGATAATGAAGAATCATCAACGTCATCAACCATAGAGTATTATATTGATGATATCATTACACCTGAACAAAGCATTGAAACAAATCCTTACATCTTTTTTGAAAAAATACAAGATGGTGATTTTAATCTTTACAAAAGTATGCTTAATTTACCAAAGATATCGGAACACCCTATTACATCACCAATTGGGGTAAATGCCTTTCTCAATTATAAATATAAATTAGCGTCCGTATTTATTGAAAATGGAAAAAAAATCTATCAAGTAGAAGTTATTCCACGCTTTAAGAGTGCACCACTATTCAAAGGAACAATCTATATCATAAAAGATGAATGGATCATTAAATCATTAAATCTATCAATCAACTCGGACGCCATGCCCTTTTTTAAGGAATTTACAGTGATTCAAGATTATGAAGAAATAAACAATTTTTGGGTACCTATTAGACGAGAATTTGTTTACAATATTAAAGAAGAAGCCTATTTAACAACCGCTAACACAAGGGTAAAGCATACCAATTATCAATTCAATCAACCCATTAAGGCAAACGAATTTAAAAACGAAATATTAAGTTATACAGACAATGCCTTTAGTCAAGATTCAACTTTTTGGTCAACCGAAAGGCCAATTCAATTAAAGCAATCAGAATTAGATTATATTATTGAACAAAACAAAATTGATTCGATTAAACAAAGCAAACACTATTTGGACAGCATTGATGCTGTTTTTAATAAGGTTACCTTTTGGGACGTTACTTTAAATGGTATGGGGTTTAGAAATAGGTTCAAAAAGCAGGAAATTTTTATTGCCCCCCTCTTAGGTAACGTAAGAATTTTTGGTGTTGGTGGACTCCGTTATAATTTTGAAGGACATTATTCTAAACAGTTTGAAAATAAAAATAAAATAAAGGTGACACCTACCTTAAATTATGGCTTTTTAAATAAAGATTTAAAACCTAAATTAGCTATAGATTACACTTTTCTTCCGTTGAAGTTTGGAGCCGTAGAAATTGAAGGTGGTGATACTTACGATAGAATAACCAATCAATTAACAGCTGTCAATTGGTTACTGGGCGGAAATAGTTCGATTCGTAACCAATTCATTAGTCTTGGCTATAGGCAAGAGATTGTTAATGGTTTGTATGGACGGATAAAATTTAGTTATTCAGACAAACGATCTATTGAAAACCTAGATATGGGACCAATTGTGGGTTATCTCAATTCCATTGACACTACTGAAATAGAATTATTAAACGAGCCCATTACATTTGAACGTTACAAAATGGCACTAATAGAGTTTAAATTTCATTATAGATTCAAACAAAAATATATCATTAAAAATGATGAAAAATTAATTATTGGAAGCGAATATCCAGAAATTGAATTAATTTTTAAACAAGGAATTCCCACTCTTTTTAACAGTGAAGTTAATTTTAACCTAATTGAATTTAGGCTGTCTGACGAAATTAACTTTGGAAATTTGGGTGATTCGAAATGGAAAGTGATTGGTGGTTCTTTTATCAATCGAAAAAAGTTAAGGATTATAGAACATAAATACTTTAAAGAGTCAGATGTTGGGTTTTTCTCAAATCCTTTAAATTCTCACCAAACCTTAGATTCTACCTTGAGTACTGACGCGCCATATATACAAGCTTTTTATCTGCATCATTTTAACGGCTTTTTCCTTAATAAAATTCCATTGATCAACCGACTAAAATTTGAATCTATTGCAGGAATGAGTATATTATTAATTAACGAATATGATTACTCTTTAACAGAGTTTTTTATTGGAGTTGAAAAGAAATTTAAAATTAAAAACCAGTACCTCAAATACGGTTTTTATTACGCAGGTCGATTTGACAATTTATCACAGCCTTATTTTAAGTTTAAATTAGGTCTAGATTTCTTGAATACATTTACTAATAAATGGTCGTATTAGGTATTGTAACATTATTTATGAACCACTTAAGTACGTCACCTTGTAAGAAGTATGGTTAATTTCTGGGGTACTAGTCTGAAATTGTACACTTTTGAATGTTATACGAATTGAATCGATATCATGGTTATGACCCTGAATTATTCATAACACATGGTACAATGGATACAAATAGTTATTCTCCATTTTATGAAGTTACCGTCAACACTAATGATAGTTAATACGGTTTTGACAATAAATTGAAAGTGCAGAACATTTAAGCAAGTCCACCAAAGCTTTTTAGATTACTCGTTAGAGAAATATGAACAAATTTGGTTATTAAGAAGAAAAAGATAATAACAAAATAAAAAGTTTCAGCTATGTGCGTTATCGAAAGTTTCGTTACTTTTAATCCGTACTAACCATAGTCAAATCTTTGTATGCCATTAAAAATTGAAATCTAAAGAATCTGAATATATGTGTGATTTTACAAATGGAATAAAATTATGTACTTGTAATATTGAAGAGATTAAATTTAGAGAACCCGAATCTTTTAATAGAATAAAAGGCAAATTAGTTAAAATAAAAAATAAAAAGAATGAGAATATCTCGTCAATTTATATTTGGAGGTTATTTAGAAATATTAATAAAGAAAAAGAGTGGGCCGAATTAGGGAAATACTTGATGCCTTCAAATGATATTGGTAAAGGATTGAACTCTGAATGGATTGCTTTAAATTTGAATGTAGAAAATTGCTTTGATTTTAATTACATTCCTCAAGAAGGAGACAATTTATTCATTCAAAAAAATGAAATACTCGGGAAATATATTTCATTTATCTTCCGTAACAAAGAATGGAAAATCGAACATTATGACCCATTTAATATAATTACTGAGCATATAACGGACGGAATATTGAAAAGTGTTAAATAAAAAACAGCATACAACAACATATATAGCAAAAAGGGAGCTTAGTAGTTCATCAAAACTCTGAGTTATCCAAAAGTACGCCAAATATAAAATTTGGCTTTAGTAAATAAAATGTTTAAATTTGGCTTAGTACAAGCTTGAGAACTTTTCGCTTTCAACGCCCTACTTGTCATATATTAATCGTTATATACCATTAAACATGAGACTCATAATTGGCACACTAATATTATTTATTTCATTCAATTCGAATGCCCAACTTGATTCTGTTCGTAACATTTTATACGAAAAACTAGAAAATCACCTATCAGGTGAAATTTGGAATATTGACATCTTAAATCCCATGGTTATAAATATATCACGAATGGATACGTTCTCTGTGTGCAGTGGATTCAACCCTATTAGAGGTCATAGAAAACCAAATACGTTATTTATAAATTTTCAATTAGAACAAGATTGGTCTTTTGAAAGAATAGATTCAATAGATACTTACAATATGAATATTTTACGGCTAGTTGTTCCTCAGTATATTACTTATTATGATTCAGTCGGATGGGGAAAAGCTAGAGTTAAGAATAGTCAACTACGAGAACAACCAAAATTCTCCATTCTTCAAGATTGGAATAAAACGAACTATCTATCAGAATCCGAACTATTGTCTCTGTTCAAATTGAAACTAATTCCCGATACCTTAATAGGAAATATTGGAGTTTTTCATAGTCGAAACTTTCCACCAATCTACATAATTAAACCAAAGTCATTAGAAAACGAACTGGATATACTATTGAATAAATTGAAAATCGATATTTTACCTTTAAATGCGATACTGAGAAATGAAGGTTTTTATTTGAAATCACCTTTTGAAGAAGGTATATAACACCATATATAGCAAACGGGGAGTTCAGTAGTTTATTAAAACTCCGAATTACCTGAAAGTACGCCAAATATAAAATTTGGCTTTAGTAAATGAAAATTTAAAAACAAAATGTTTAAATTTGACTTAGTGTAAGCTTAAGAGTTTTTCGTTTTCAACTACCCTACTTGCCATATATTAAACGTTAATAAATATTCATATGAAACGATTATTTTCACTTATTTATCTAATCCAGATTTTCGCTTCTTACGCCCAAAATAGTTCAACAATATCTACTCCAGAATCATTTAGTGAGGCGGTAGTAATTTCTTTAATAGAAAATGACTTTGAATCTTTTCAATTTTTTTTCATTAATGAAGAAGATTTTGATTATTTGATAAATATGGCCCCTTATGAAACAGAAAAGAGTAAGGAAAATGTAAGAAATTCTAAAGAGGCAAGAATGAAAATCATTGAAGACATGGTAGGGGAAAAATTTCGCGTTGAATCAAGTGATTTTAATAATTATCAGTTTCATAGTTGCTCCTACAAAATTAAAGTAGACGGAAAAGTTGGTCTAGAATACATTTCAAATATGAATATTAATTTAAGCAATGGTTCAGAATCAAAATTGTTTATTTTTGAAAAAGTTTGTAAAACAAATAGAGGATGGGTTTCTGTAGGAACATTTTCAACTTATAATTATAATATCAGTGATTTGAAAAATTTTGATCAAATTGATTTCGAATATATTCAGTTACAAAAGGCATGTGAAATTTGTATAATTAATGAAAGGCTTTCTAATATAAAGTATGATATGGTAAACACTAAGTTTCATAGAAAGTCACAAAGTAAATATGATTCATTAAGAACTGTTAAAATACAATTGCTTGAGCAATATGATTCAAGTTTAGAAGAATTTAAAGTTTTAGGTAAGTACAAATCAGTCTTTTTTGCAAAAGATTCTGCAAAAGCTATCTGTATGCGCAGCATAATATTAGGTACCGAGTTAGAATTGGTAAGAAGAAGACAAATCATAACGACTTTGGCTAGTGAGATTTTAGATATGAATTCTGGTTTTACTTTAAGTTCAAAAAAATATTTATTAAATAGAATTCCGAAAAAGAATGATAATGGAGAGCTAATTGTTCACGACAGAATGGATGTAAAAAAAATAATTATTATTAACGATTTTGAAGAATGGAGGGCGAATGAAATTAAATATTTTGAGGAATGGATGAAAAAAATTGATGATTTACTTTTTGAATTACACGGTAAGTCTTACGCTAATTTTGAAGAAATTGAAAAAATAATTCTTGATCATAATATGCATTCTATATTAGATGAATAAAAAACTAATACTTACAACTATTAAAACTCGCAGCTAGCACAGTTCACATAAATAACTAATTTTAGCCAAACTTCATCATACATTCAAAATGACGCAAAACCAACGCAAAATTTTATATCCAACATTATTCTTTATTGGATTGATATTAATAATATTTGAAATAAAAATATTTCGCATTACAATGATTGATTTATCAATTCCAATCGGAATGATATTATTAGTGGGAACAATTTCATTTATAATTGATTTTAAAAATTATAAAAAAACTTATAAAAAAAGTAGAATAGCACTATACATTTATTCTGTATTGCAATACTTGATAAGTTATGGATTTATTGTTTGTTCAATTTTTATATTGTCAAATTATTATTTTGCTGATAAGGAACTTTTGAAAAAAACATTTGAAATTGTAGAACGCTCATCTCTTCCAGGAAGAGAATATCATAGAGAAGAAAGAAGCCCAACATTTCGAATTAATTATAATGGAAAAATAAAAGAATTAGTTTTTGAGCATAAGTATTATAAAAAAATGGAATCATATGATTCTATAGAAGTTGAAGTTAGAAATGGTTTTTTTGGTTTTGATATATTAGAAAATAAAAAATTATACTAATATTATATACGAATGCTAACAAACTATATTTAATACGGAGTTCAGCGCTTAATTGAAAGTTCAGTATTCCATAAAAAGTCTGCCAAAATTTAAATTTAGCGTTTAAAACAAGAATAATTTAAAAACAAAATATTAACTTTAGGCTATGTGAGTAATTGAGGGTTTATCTCTTTGTAAATCCGTACTAAACATAGTTTAAGCGTTAACATTAATTATAAAACAAGATGAAATTCACTCAATATTTAGGTATTCTATTTGGAGCATTTTATGGCTTAGGATTCCGAATGCTTTGTGAAAAAGAAAGCTTGAATGGACTTTATGACTTCTATGATATCTATAGTGTGACATTTATTTGGATTGTACCAATTGTAGTTGGAATTATTCCAATATTATTCGCTCGAGAAGAAGTCCTTAAATCAAAATGGAAACAATTTACATTTCCTTTTTTAAGTGTTTTAATATTCTTTATTCTAGCTCTTTCAAGTGGATTGGAAGATTGGCTTTGTATATTAATTATTGCTTTCCCATTTTTATTTTCAGCAGGAATTGTTGGATTAATATTGAGTAAATATATAAAGAATAGAAAATCAAATAAGCTTTATTCTATTATTTTATTACCTTTAATATTGAATCCTCTTGAAGTATACTTACCGAATAGTTCAGAAACATATAGTACTCAATCTGAAATTATTATAAATGCTGAAAATGAAATTGTTTGGAATAACTTAATTGAAGTTCCTGAAATAAAAGATAATGAATACAATTATGGATTCTACAACTACATTAGTGTCCCAAGACCTATAAAGTCAGAACTTAAAATTATAGATGGTATAGAATATAGAATAGGATACTTTACAGAAGGCTTAAAACTGTATGAAACGATTTCAAAAATTGATACTTTGAAATTTGTTAATTTTAAGATTCATATTGAGAAATCAGAACTAAGAAATACTCCAACAGATAAGCATTTATTGAAAAGTGACTACTTTAAATTTGAAAACATTTCTTATTCAATTTCAAAATTGGCTAATAACAAATCTAAATTGACTCTAAATTGTGACTACACCTTGAATTCCAAAATGAATTTTTATGCAAGTTACTGGACAAATAAAATTATTAATGATTTTGAAGAAAAATTATTAGAAGTATTGAAAAATAAAATAGAAGAAAAAAATGCTAACACTAATTATAGTTAACCCAGTTTCAGCTATAAATTGAAAGTCCTGAGCATTAAATTAAGTCCGCCAAATCTTTTGATTTGGCTATTATATAAGTTTCGGCTATGTACGTTATCAAAAGTTTCGTTACTTTTAATCCGTACTAATCATAATCAAATCGTTAGTAGTCATAATAAGGAACAAAAAAAATAATTGAAATTGAAACTATTTAGAAAACTAAGACAAGATTTACTACAAGAAGGAAAATTAAAAAAATACCTCATTTATGCAGTTGGAGAAATCCTTCTTGTTATGATAGGAATTTTATTAGCACTACAAATCAATAACTGGAATCAACAAAGAATCAACCATACAAAAGAAATTAAAGCTCTTGCTGATTTAAGCAAAGAATTTAAACTTAATAGGGATAGAATAATAGCAAAGCAAAATTTAAGAATTTCAATTACGCCAAAATTAGAAAACTATATTAGTTTTATCTCGAAAGACAAAGCCAATTACAGTTCATTTAAAGATTTCCATTCAACTCAATTTATGTTTGGAATGACAAACCCTTCTAAAGGAGTTATTGATGCATTAATATCATCAGGTGAAATATCTCTTATATCAAATGATTCCCTCAAATACTTTCTCGCTGATTGGAAATATCAATTGGAAAATTTGTTAGAAAATGAAGAGATACTTTGGGCAGCAGGTCTTGAATTAATCAAAAGTACATCAGATAAAATTCCAAATCCTAATCACAACTGGGCAGACTGGAATTTAAATAAATTGAAATCAACTTCTGATGATTTAATTTCAAACATTCAGTATAGAAACAATTTAGTGGATTTTGAAGGTTGTAATAAAATTGTTGTTCAAGAATGTAATATCATACTAAAAGTACTCGAAGAAATTTCATCAATATTAGATAGTGAAATTACTAAACGCAAATAAAAAACGACTACTAACGTTAAATAACTAACTTCATAAATATTACAATATGATTAGTAGATCAAACTTTAATACTATCAAAATAAGGCCGTTCATATTATTTTGCCTTTTGTGTCTTGGTTTTTTTAGTTATTCCCAAGAATCAGACACGATTAACTATAACCAAAAATTTGAGTTTAAAAAGTATAAGAATGGCAAAATAAAGAAAGTTAAAAGTGGAACTTATATTACTGTTTACTTAGACACGCAAGACACAACTCATTCGCAGTCTGGATATTTACTAAATGTTCGAGATTCCGTACTTACAGTTAATATGTATCATGAACAGTTTTCTATGGATCATTATTCCGACACTGAAGAGAATTCTTACAGAGTAGATTATACTTATGACACATTCAAAAGAATTTCTATCCCTATCGGTTCAATCGATTATCTTCAACTCGATCATGGCTTTCTCCCCGGTCGATTGTCTGATGTCTTTGCCGTTACTGGAGTTATATCAGCCCTTACAGCCTTATTTATTGCGCCACTTGTATCAATTGATAAGAATTCACCTTATAATTTTAATTCTAAAAGATATACAAGAGTTATTGTACCAGCACTTATAGGGACTGCCGTTGGATGGACTGTATATGCAACAATTGGTAGAAATCGCGGAACAAAATTAAAGCTATAAACGATCACAAGTTAAAATTGATAAATAAAATGTCAGCTAACGCTAATTATAGTTAATACGGTTTCAGCTATAAATTAGAGTACTGTGCTTTTAATCAAGTCCGTCAAAATTTTTTAGATTACCCGTCAGGGAAATATGAAATAGATTTGGCTATTAAGAAGAAAAAGATAAAAAGTTTTGACTATGTGTTGTCGAAAGTTTCGTTACTTTTAATCCGCACTAACCATAATTCAAACGTTAAACCCAATTAAACCATGACAAAATATTTACTCATATTATTATTTTTTAATTTAACAACAGCAAGAGTTCTTGCTCAGACCAATGAAAAAATATCTTTAGAAGGAATAGGAATCAATTCAATTCCTGATTCCATTTACACAAAAAGCAATTTAAGAGTATTGAGTATTTTTATGAATGAGATTAATTTTATTGATTCAAAAATCAGTCAATTAACCAATCTTGAAATTCTGGATATGAATGTAAATCATCTTAATGAATTCCCAATTGAACTTACAACACTTCCAAACCTTATTGAATTACATTTAGAAGGAAATAATATATCTAAAATTCCACCAGAAATTGGTCGTATGACGAGCTTACAGACTTTATCATTAGGAAGTACTTGGATGGGAAACAATCCAATAGACACTTTACCTCCAGAAATCGGTCAATTAATTAATTTAAAGAACTTATATGTTAGTAATTGCGGTTTGAAATATGTTCCTAATGAAATTGGAAACCTAACAAAACTGGAGAATCTAACATTAACAGTATGTAACCTAGACTCTTTACCTTCTACAATTAACAAACTTAAGAAGTTAAAACTTTTAGACCTATCAAGTGCTACAATTAAACAAACACCTAATCTAAGTGGTCTTTCTAACCTCACAGAATTAAGGTTATATAGGTCTAATATTGAAAGCCTACCTGAAGGGGTTGACAATCTTGTAAAACTTGAAAAAATTAGTCTCAATTATTATATGATGAAATCCTTTTTTAAGATTATCGATAAATTACCAAATTTGAAATCTGTTAGAATAGAAGGAATTAATAAACTTAATGAAAAAAAATTAACAAAAATTAAAATGAAGTACCCACTAATAAATTTTGGGGGGAATTAATAGAATATTTAAGAAAACCTAAATTACATATAATATCTAGGACTTAACAAATGGTATACTGAAAGTTGAAATGAGGTTAGGACTCGAGTTTAGTGATATTGAGGTAGCGAGAGAACAGGTAGATATTGAAGTGGAAATTTATAATAATAAACG